>Ga0209172_10000635_pt1 | contig 93214 bp, 96 predicted proteins | sample LarsenN4metaG_FD_184113 | JGI IMG/M metagenome (GOLD analysis project Ga0209172, IMG submission 184113) | Hot spring sediment bacterial and archeal communities from British Columbia, Canada, to study Microbial Dark Matter (Phase II) - Larsen... ... | reverse complement strand
AATCTCACTGCCGAGGACTCCGCCTCAAGCGCCACGCGGCGACCCTCTCCCGGATCCCGTCTGCCCTTCCTTATACGCGGAGCGCGCCGTATACGCGGAGCGCGCCGTGAGTGGGGATCGTACAAGCGACGCCGTCCTGCAGGTCGACCACCTCGACGTCGGCTTCCAGACGCCGGCGGGCCCCGTGAACGTCCTGCACGACGTGTCCTTCCGCGTGGCCGAGCAGGAGACGCTCGGCATCCTGGGCGAGTCGGGCGCCGGCAAGAGCGTGCTGGCCGACGCGCTGCTCGGCCTCGTCCCGAGCCCGCCGGGTCGCGTGACGGGCCGGGTGCTCTATCGCGGGCGCGACCTGAACGCGCTGCCCGAGGCCGAGCTGACGAAGATCCGGGGCAAGGAGATCGCCATGATCTTCCAGGACCCGACCTCGGCGCTGAACCCCGTGTTCCGCGTCGGCGTGCAGGTGGCCGAGCCGCTGCAGATCCACCAGGGGCTCGGGTGGCGCGACGCCCTCGGCAAGGTGGTGGACCTGTTCCGGCGCGTCGGCATCCCGGCGCCGGAGACGCGCGTGGCGAGCTATCCCCACCAGTTCAGCGGCGGCATGCGCCAGCGCGTCGTCATCAGCATGGGCATCGGCTGCCAGCCGCGCCTGCTCGTGGCCGACGAGCCGACCTCGTCGCTGGACGTCACCATCCAGGCCCAGATCCTGGAGCTGATCCGCGACCTCGTGCGGGAGCTGGCCACGACCGTCGTCTACATCTCCAACGACCTCGCGGTGATCTCCCACATGTGCCAGCGGGTGCTGATCCTCTACGCGGGGCAGGTGGTCGAGGAGGGGCCGGTCGACGTGGTCTTCCGGACGCCGAAGCATCCCTACACGCGCGGGCTCCTCGGCTCGGTGCCGAGGCTCGGCGCGCGCCGCCTCGAGCCCATCCCCGGACAGCTGCCCGCGCTCTCCGAGTACCTGCCCGGCTGCCGGTTCCACCCGCGCTGCCCGCTGCCCGAGAAGGACGACGACTGCGCCCGGCTGCGGCCGCCGCTCGAGCCGGCCGGGGCCGTGCACCGGGCGGCGTGCTGGAAGGCGGAGGGGCGTGGCGGCCGCTGACGGCGTCCTGCTGCGGCTGGCCGGCCTCGTGAAGCACTTCGAGGTCCCGGCCCCCTTCACCGCGCGCCACCTCGTGCTCCGACCGCCGCCGCGGGTGGTGAAGGCCGTCGACGGCGTGGACCTCGACGTCCACCGCGGCCGCACGATGGGCCTGGTCGGCGAGTCCGGCTGCGGCAAGACCACGATCGGCCGGCTGGTGATGCGCGCCATCACGCCGACCTCCGGGCGGATCCTCTTCGACGGCGGCGAGGTGGCGCGCCTGGCGGGCGCCGCGCTCTTCGCCTATCGACGCAAGGTGCAGATCGTCTACCAGGATCCCTTCACGTCACTGAACCCGCGCATGACCATCCGGCGGATCATCCGCGAGCCGCTCGACGTCCACGGCATCGGCGCCCCCGGCGAGCGCGACGAGCGCGTGGCCGGCCTGATGGCCAGGGTCGGTGTGAACCCCCGGTACGCCGATCGCTACCCGCACGAGTTCAGCGCCGGCCAGGTCAAGCGCGTGGCCATCGCCCGCGCCATCGCGGTGGGGCCCGAGCTGCTGGTGGCCGACGAGGCGGTCTCGGGGCTCGACGTGTCGGTGAAGGCGCAGATCCTGAACCTGCTGGCCGATCTGCAGGACGAGCTGGGGCTGACCTACCTCTTCATCTCGCACGACCTCGGCGTGGTGCAGTACCTCTGCCACACGGTGGCCGTCATGTACCTGGGGCGCATCGTCGAGCTCGGCACGTCGGAGGCCGTCTTCACGCGCCCGCAGCATCCCTACACGGTGGCGCTGCTCCACAGCTTCCCCCGCATGAAGGGCGAGGCGCCCGAGTTCGACCTGAAGGCGACGCTGCGCGGGGAGATCCCGAGCCCCATCGACGTGCCGTCGGGCTGCCGGTTCCACCCGCGCTGCGCGATCGCGCGTCCCGGGTGCGCCGCCGCGGAGCCCGCGCTCCGCGAGGTCGCGGCCGGTCACGTCGCGGCCTGCGCCTTTCCGGGCGAGGCGCGGTAGATCCGGCGTAGCCGTGGCGCCCCTCGACGGATACACTGGCCGGCGGAGGGTCACGCCATGCCGCCGACGATCCGCCTGCCGCGCCCCGACGGGACGGTCACCGACTACACGCTCACGGGCGCCGCCCCGGTCACGCCGGGGGCGGGACCCATCACGAGCCGCGTCGCCCTGGCGGCCGTGCACGTCGTCGCCGACCCGCTGGCCGACGTCGACCCCACGCTGGACGCGGCCCTCGACTGGGAGGCGACGCTCGCCTACCGCCGCTACCTCTGGTCCCTGGGCCTCGGCGTCGCCGAGGCCATGGACACGGCGCAGCGGGGCATGGGACTGCCGTGGGCCACGGCGAAGGAGCTCATCCGGCGGACCGTGGCCGAGGCGCGCACCGTCCGCGGCGCGCGCCTGTTCTCGGGCGCCGGCACCGACGACCTGATGCCCTCGCCCCGCGTCACGACGGCCGACGTCGAGGCCGCCTACGAGGAGTCGGTCGGCTTCATCGAAGCGGTCGGCGGCCGCGTGATCCTCATGGCCAGCCGCGCCCTGGCCGCCTGCGCCAAGGGGGCCGACGACTACGCGAAGGTCTACGGGCGGATCCTGTCGCAGGTCCGGGAGCCGGTCATCATCCACTGGCTGGGCGACATGTTCGACCCCGCGCTCGCCGGGTACTGGGGCTCGAGGGACATGGACCGGGCGGCCGAGACGCTGCTGGCGATCGTGGCCGAGCACGCGGGGAGGATCGACGGCGTGAAGATCTCGCTGCTCGACCAGCGCCGCGAGATCGCCATGCGCCGCCGGTTCCCCCGGGGCGTCCGCATGTACACCGGCGACGACTTCGACTACCCGACCACCATCGGCGGCGACGAGCGCGGCCACAGCGACGCGCTGCTCGGCATCCTCGACGTCATCGCGCCCGTGGCCTCGGCGGCGCTGCGCGCGCTGGACGCCGGCGACCGCACGCGCTTCGACGCGCTGCTCGGTCCCACGGTGCCGCTGTCGCGCCACGTCTTCGGCGCGCCGACGCGCTTCTACAAGGCCGGCGTGGTCTTCGCCGCGTACCTGAACGGCCACCAGCGGCACTTCCGGATGGTGGGTGGCCTGGAGAGCGCGCGTTCGGTCGTGCACCTGTCGCGGCAGTTCGTGCTCATGGACCAGGCGGGGCTCCTGCGCGATCCTGACCTGGCCGCCGACCGGATGCGACGCGTCCTCGCCGTCGCCGGCGTCGAGTAGTCGCTCGGAGGGGGGCTTCGCCCCCCGGGATGCGTCGCGCCGGCAAGGCCGGCGCTCGAACGGCGTTCGACGCGCACAGCCTGCGGCGCGTCGGACGGAGGGGCGAAGCCCCCTCCGAGATCAGAGCACCCAGAGCAGGGGCCGGGTCCGGACCGTGTCGGCCGCCCAGAAGCCCGTGTCCGCGAACCAGCCGGCGGCCTGCTCGGCGTCGCCGGTCCGGCAGAGGGCGAACGTCTCGCCGCCCTCGAAGAACCCGCCGAACGCCAGCCGGCCGGCGCCCCGGAGCTCGATGAGCGCGAACTCCGCCATGTCGGGGTCGCGCACGCGCCCCTCGACCACCGTCGCGCGCCGGGAGCCGTCCAGCACGATGTCCGGCGCCTGCCACGGCTCGACGAAGTTCGAGAAGCTGCGCGGGGTATAGGCCGTCCACGCGCCGGCGATCCAGTAGGGATCTTCCTTGATGGCCGGGTCGAGCTGGGCCGCCTGCTGCAGCCGGTACACGACGTCGGCCGTGCGGCCGTCCGGGGCCGGCCCGCCGCCGATGACGGCGCCGATGTGGCGCAGGCCCGCGAGCCGCTCGATGTGGGCGCGGCGGTGTGGCTCGCGCCGCGCCGCGTAGTCCTCGGCGCACGTGAACCCCACGTGGACGACGATCATCCGCGCCCCCGTGGGGACGTCACCGGCGCCTGGGCGGGATCACGGTCGGGGCTTCTGCAGGCGGATGTCGATGCCTCCATGCCGCGACGGTCGCCTGACCGGCCGCGGGGCACCCTAGCACGGCGGCGGGGGGACCGACAAGGAGGCGAGAAGCGGCGTGTCAGCCGCGCGGGGCCAAGTGCGCGAAATGGCGGGCCCCCCCGGCGCCCGTGCGCGCTGCGTGCTAAGGTGAAGCACGATGACGCTGCTGGACCGCTTCCGCGCGCGCTACCCGTTCGCGCTCGACGAGTTCCAGGTGGAAGCGTGCCGGGCCATCGAGGACGGCTCGTCGGTGATCGTCTCGGCGCCGACGGGGGCGGGCAAGACGCTGATCGCCGAGTTCGCCATCGCGCGCGCGCTCGAGACGGGCTCGCGCCTGGCCTACACCACGCCGCTCAAGGCGCTCTCCAACCAGAAGTTCGCCGACTTCTCCCGGGCCCTCGGCGAGGACGTCGTGGGCATCCTCACCGGCGACGTGAAGGTCAACCCCTCGGGCCGCGTGCTCGTCATGACGACCGAGATCTTGAGGAACATGCTCTACGGCGGCGGCCTGCCGGGCCTCGGCTGGATCGTGCTGGACGAGTGCCACTACATGGGCGACGAGGGGCGGGGCACGGTCTGGGAGGAGATCATCGTCAACGCCCCGAAGGACGTGCCGCTGGTGGCCCTGTCGGCCACCGTCGCCAACGTCCACGAGATCGCCGACTGGATCTCGCTCGTCCACCGGCCCATCGCGCCCATCTACCACCCGCACCGGCCGGTGCCGCTGTCCTACGCGGTCGCCGACCTGGCCGGCGAGATCCACGAGTTCGACAAGGTACGCGCGGGACGGGCGCGCGTGATCGGCGACGAGGGGCCGGGCGCCGAAGCCCGCGGCCGCTGGTACTCGCGCCGCGTCGCCGACCCGACCGTCCTGATCGAGGCGCTGGAGGCGCGCGGCTGGCTGCCCGTCATCTACTTCATCTTCAGCCGGGCCGGCTGCGAGCGGGCCATGGACGACGTGCTGGTGGAGGGCCGGGCGCTGCTCACGCGCGAGCAGCAGGCCGAGGTCGACCGCGCGATCGGGGAAGCGCTCCGCGAGAGCCCCACCATGGGCGAGTCGGAGATCAACCAGGCGGTGTTCCGCGCGCTCAGGCTCGGCGTGGCCGTGCATCACGCCGGCATCCTGCCGAGCCTCAAGCGGCTCATCGAGCGCCTCTTCGAGCGCGGGCTCTGCAAGGTGGTCTTCGCCACCGAGACCATGAGCCTCGGCATCCACATGCCGGCCCGGTCGGTGGTGCTGCAGGGGCTCACCAAGCGGACCGAGCGCGGATTCCGCTCGCTGACGCACAACGAGCTCACCCAGATGGCGGGGCGGGCCGGCCGCCGGGGCATCGACGCCGAGGGGCAGGCGGTGATCGCGCTCGACGCGCGCGACGGCCTGGAGGACATCGTGCGCGTGGTGGACGGCGCGCCCGAGCCCATCGCCAGCCAGTTCCGGCTCGGCTACGGCTCGGCGGCCCTGCTGATCGGCACCGGCGCCGAGCCCGCGGTGCTGCGCCGCCGCATCGAGGCCTCCTTCGGCCAGTACCAGAACCTCAAGCGCATCCGCGAACTCGAGGACAGCCTCGCCCGGCTCGAGGGCACGCTGGCCGAGGCGCGCGCCTTCGCGGCGCCGTGCGGCGACTTCCCGCGCATCGGGCGTTACCGCCGGCTGCGCCAGGAGGTGGACGCCCGGCGCCGCGCGCTGGGACGCGGCGCCCGGCGAGGCGAGCGCGGGGTGGTGGAGGCCGAGCCCGGCCGCCTGGTGCTCGTCCGCCGCAAGGGCGGGCCGAGCCTGGCCATGGTCCTCGGCGTGCACGGCATCCGCGGCCACCGGGCGCTGGTCGACGCGCTGCTGCCCCACGGCGCCGTCATCCGGGTGAAGGCCGGCGTGATCAAGCAGATCTTCTGGTCGACGCCGGCGCTGGCGGTGCCGCGCGACGCCTTCCGCGGCGCCCACGGGCGCGACGGCCGCGGCCTGCGCCACCTGGCCGAGCAGCTGGCGCGGACCGACGTGGGAGCCCTGCTCGAGCGCGAGCGCGCCCATCGCCCCGACGCCGCCCTCGGCAGCATCGAGTGCCACCGCTGCCCGTGGAGCTCGACGCCGCGGTGCGACGCGGCCTGGCGCGAGGTCGAGCGGCTCACCGAGCGCGTCGAGCAGCGGCGCACGGCGCTGGAGGCCATCCGCGGCGCCTACTGGCAGGAGTTCCTGCGCGTGGTCGAGGTGCTCGAGCAGTTCGGGGCCGTGCGCGAGGGCCGGCTCGAGCCCAAGGGCCGGCTCGTGGCCGACCTCCGCCACGACAACGAGCTGCTCGTCGCCGAGGTCGTGGCCCGCGGCATCCTGAGCGACCTCACCGTGGCCGAGGCCGCCGCGGTCTGCTCGGCGCTCGGCGAGGAATCCCGCTCCGGCGAGCCCATGCTCGCGCGCGCCTTCCTACGCGCGCGGCCCAGGCTCCGGCGGAAGATGAACGAGCTGGGCGCGGTGGCCGACGCGGTGGCCGAGGCCCAGCGGCAGCGGCACCTGGGGATGCCGGTGTCGGTGCACCCGGGCTTCATGCCGGCGGTGTTCCGCTGGGTCTCCGGCGACGACGACTGGTCCGGCATCGTGCAGCAGTCCTTCGGCGGCCACGAGGGCGATCTGATCCGGGCCATGCGGCGGCTGATCGACCTGCTCCGGCAGCTGGGGGAGAGCGCGGAGGTGCCTCCGGCGACGGCGCGGCTGCTCCTGCAGGCGGCCCGGCTGGTGGACCGCGGCATCGTGCTGGAGTCGGCGCTGATGTGATCCCGCGCCCCGGCCCGGTCCCCATGGCGCCGCGTGCGCCGGCCGTCGGGGTCCCGGCGCCCGGCGCGATTCGTTGGCGGGCCGGGGCCTCTGCTATGCTGGGGCGCGTGACGGTCCGGATGCTCGCCCTCGCGTGCGCCGTGGCGGCGCTGGCCGCCTGCGCCACCATGCGGGAGCCGCTGCAGCAGCGCACGACCCAGGGGCCGACGGCCGAGGAGATGTGGCTCTACCGCGTCATCCTCACCAACGGGCGCCAGCCGAACTTCGAGGAGCGGCGGCACTGGGAGGACGACATCGACGAGCGCATCGCCCGCTACCTGCGCGCGCATCCGAAGGCCGCCAACAGCCTCGACGTGTCGACCTTCAAGTTCTACCGGCGGGCCGCGGTGGGCCAGAGCAAGGAGCAGGTGACGATCCTGCTCGGGGCGCCGCAGGCCTCCACCACCGATCCGGCCGAGATCGAGAAGCTGGCACGCAAGTACTGGCCCGACATCAAGGGCCGCGCCGAGGAGGCCTGGAGCTACCCGCTCGGCTGGCACGTCTACTTCGCCGACTCGCGCGTGGTCGACATCACGCAGTACCTGCCCCGCTGATCCCGGAGATCCGATGATCCGCTCCCGGCTCGTGGTCACCAAGCGCACGCCGCTCGCCGCGCGGGGCATGGTCGTGGCCGAGCACCCGATGGGCGCCGAGGTGGGAGCCGCCATCCTCGCCCGCGGCGGCAACGCCGTGGACGCCGCGGTGGCGACGGCCTTCGCGATGACCGTCGTCGAGCCCTTCATGAGCACGATCGCCGGCGCGGGGACGATGCTGATCCACCTCGCCCGCAAGGCCACGACGGTGGCCGTCGACTTCAACGCCGCCGCTCCGCTGGCGGCGCACGACGCCATGTACCGGGTCGTCGGCGGCGTGTCGACCGCGCTGTTCCCGTGGCCGAAGGTCGAGGGCGACGCGAACGTCTCGGGCCACCGGGCGGTGGCGGTGCCGGGATCGGTGGCCGGCCTGGCGCTGGCGCTGGAGCGCTGGGGCACCATGACGCTGGCCGACGTCCTGCAGCCGGCCATCGCCCTCGCCGAGCGCGGCTTCGAGCCGGACTGGTACCAGGCGCTGAACACGGCGAAGTGCATCGAGGAGCTGTCGGCGTATCCGGCCAGCGCGCGTCACTTCCTGCGCAACGGGCGCTCGGTGTACCGGCCGGCGTCCATGCAGCCCGGCGACCACGTGCGCTACCCCGACCTCGCCCGCTCCCTCACGCTGATCGCCCGCGAGGGGCCCGACGTCTTCTACCGCGGCGCCCTGGCCCAGGCGATCCACGACGACATGGCGGCGCACGGCGGCCTGCTCAGCCGGGACGATCTCGCCGCGTACCGGGTCCGGGTGGCCGAGCCCCTCCGCGGCCGCCACCGCGACCTCGACCTCGTCTTCTCGCCCGGCGCCACCGGCGGCGTCACCGCCCTCGAGGTCCTCAACGTGCTGGGCGAGTTCCCGGAGAGCGCCGTGCGGTGGTCGGCTCGGGGCGGCCTGCACCTCCGCGCCGAGGCGATCGCGCGGGGCTTCGCCGACCGCTTCGCGCACCTGGGCGATCCCGAGCACGTCAAGGTCCCGTGGGAGCGGCTGGCGTCGCGCGAGCACGCGCGGGGCCTGGCCGCCGACATCCGGCGCGGGCGCCGGGTGCCGGCGCCGCGGGGCGCCGGCGGGTCGCCGGACTGCACGACGCACATCGGCGTCGTCGACCGCCAGCGCAACATGGTGGCGCTGACGCACACCGCCGTCTCGCTCTTCGGCTCGTTCGTGGTGGTGCCGGGGACCGGCATCCTGCTGAACAACGGCATGATCTGGTTCGATCCCGAGCCCGGCAAGCCGAACTCCATCGCGCCGGGCAAGCGCGCGCTCGTCAACATGGTCCCCGTGCTCGGGTTCCGGCGCGGCCGGCCCGCCTTCACGCTCGGCGCGCCGGGCGGGCGCGCGATCATCTCGGCCATCCCCCAGGTCGTCGCCAACCTCGCCGACGGCGAGACCGCCCAGGCGGCCGTCGAGGCGCCCCGCCTGCACACCGAGGGCGGCGACGTCCTCGTGAGCGATCGGGTCGGCGAGCCGGCCCTGCGCGACCTGGCCCGCCGCGGGCACCGCGTCGTGCCCCGGCGGGAAACGTACTCGACGCTGAACTTCGCGCGCCCGATCGCGATCCGCGTGACGGCGCGCGGTCTCGAAGCGGGCCTCGAGCAGTACGCGACGGCGGCCGCCGCCGGGCTCTGAGCCGGCCCGCAGGAAAGGAGTCCGCCCATGCCGCTCGAGGAGAAGGTCATCGCGTCGTGGAAGTACAAGAAGGGCGCGCTCGACCCCAAGACCGCCGCCCTCTGCTACCTGGCCGCCAACCTCGCCGCCGGCAACACCCACTGAGCCAAGCGCGACCTGGCGGGCGCCAGGACGGCGGGTGCGACCGAGGACGAGCTGCGCGAGGCCATCAGCTTCGCGATCCGGGCCAACGCGGCGAAGACCCACGCCGACATCCTGACCGTGTGGACCGATGGCGGCCGTTAGCCTCACCGCCGCCTTCTCCACCGTCCCGGCCGGCGAGCAGGAGCAGATCAAGCGCGTGATCGTGGAGACCGTCGAGCAGATCGCGCGCGACGACCGGACGTTCGAGCGGGCCAAGCTGGTCTTCACGGAGTCGGACGAGCGCTGCGGCCTGACGGCGGAGCTCGACGGCGTCAAGCGCGAGGGCGTGCCGCTGGCGCTCGACCTCGAGCAGCTCGAGGACGCGGCGTCCTCGGCCGGGGCGCGCGCCCAGCTGAAGGAGGCCCTGCGGCTCTACTTCCGGAGAGTGCAGGGGAAGTGACCGACGACGGCGTCCTGCTCTTCACCTGGCGCGGCTGCCTCTTCCGCGTCGCCGACAAGGTGCAGGCGCCGAAGGCCGGCTCGCTCTTCTTCTGCCGGAGCCTGCGCGTCCGTCCCGGCGAGCGCGTGCTCGAGATCGGCGCGGGGCTGGGGCTCTTCGCCGTGCTGGCCGCCCGGGCCGGCGCCCGGGTGGTGGCGACCGACGTGGTTCCCGAGGCCGTCGAGGCCGTCCGCCTCAACGCCCAGTTGAACGGCGTCGCCGTCGACGCGAGGCTCGGCGACTGCTACGCCCCCGTGGCCGGCGAGCGCTTCGACCTGATCTGCACGAACCCGCCGCAGATGCCGACGCCGCCGGGCCGCGAGCGGGACGACGCCGCGGCCGCCGCCGACAACGGCGGTCTCGACGGCTGGGCCGTCCTCGACCGTGTCATCGCCGGCGCCCGCGAGCACCTGCGGCCGCAGGGCCGGCTGGTGTTCTCGATCTTCGGGTTCCTCGGACGCCGGACGGCCTTCGCCAGGCTCGAGGCCCAGGGCCTGGCGCCCTCGGTGCTCGCCACCGAGGTGCAGGGCTTCCCGCGCATCGGCTACGAGCGGCTCGACCACATCCGCCAGATCGACCGGGAGGGGACCGTGCCCGCCGGCGAGCCGCCGAAGACCGTCGAGCGAATCGTCATCCAGGGTGAGCTGACCCGTTGAAACGGCTCATCGTGAACGCCGACGACTTCGGGATGACGCCCGGGGTGAGCGACGGCATCCTGCGCGCCCACCGGCACGGGATCGTGACGAGCACGACCGTGCTGGTGACGGGGCCGATCGACCGCGGGCAGCTGGCGGCCGCCCGCGGCAGCGGCCTGGGGCTCGGGCTGCACGTGAACCTCACGCTGGGCGCGCCGCTCACCCGGGGCCGGTCCCTCGTCGACGCCGGGGGGCGCTTCATCCGCGACGCCCGCCGGGCGGCGGCCCGGGCCGATCCGCGGGACGTCGAGCGCGAGGTGCAGGCGCAGGTGGAGCGGTTCGTCACGCTGGTCGGCCGCCGGCCCACGCACCTCGACACGCACCATCACGTGGGGCTCTACGACCCGGTCGCGGCGGTGGTGCTGGCGACCGCGCGACGGCTGGGCGTGCCCGTGCGAAGCCAGGACGAGGCCGCGCGACGGCGCGCGCGGTCGGCCGGGCTGGCGACGCCCGACGCCTTCTTCGGGGAGTCCGGCCCCGCGCCGTACTGGACGCCCGCCCGCACCCTGAGCGTTCTGCGCCGGCTGCCCGCCGGCGTCTCCGAGTTCATGACCCACCCCGGCGTCTTCGACGACGCCCTGGGCGGGAGCCGCTACGGCCGGCAGCGCGAGAGCGAGCTCGTCGGGCTCGGCACCGCAGCGGCCCGGGCTGCCGCCTGCGCGCTCGGCATCACCCTCTGCACGTTCGCCGACCTCTGACATGCGCCTCGAGGCGTCTTCAGCGGCCGCTCGGGGGCTGGGGAGTCGTCCAGGCGACAGGGGACACCAGGACCACGGCGAGCCCCCCGAGGATGAGGACCATCCCGGCGAGGCGCGCGGCGCCCGGCACCTCGCCGAAGGCGATCGCCGAGGCGACGACCCCCACGCAAGGCGCGAGCAGGGCGAAGGGCGCCAGCGCCGCGGTCGAGCAGCGCTGGAGCAGATGGCCCCAGGCCGCGTAGGCCGTGATCGTGGCCGGCCCTGCCAGGTAGATGACGGCGACCAGGCTCTGCCACGACGCGGCCCGCAGGGTCTCCACGAGGCTCTCGTGCTCGTCGGTCACCAGCGACACGGCGAGGGCCGGCAGCGGAGGAACCAGGCTGCACCAGACGACCAGTGGAACGATCGGCGCGTCCGGCGTCCGCTTCACCAGGACGTTCCCGACGGCCCAGCTCAGGGCCGCCGCCAGGCCCAGGGCAAGGCCCGTGAGCGTCACGTCCCCTCCCCGGGTGGACGCGATGACGGAGAGCCCCGCGAGCGCCATGAGCATGGCGATGCAGTGCCGGGGCCCGGGCACGTCGCGCAGCACCACGGCGGCGAGCAGCACCGTGAAGAACGCCTGCCTCTGCTGGCTCACGGCCGCGACGCCCGGAGGCAGACCATGCGCGAACGCGAAGAAGACCAGCAGGAACTGTCCGGTGAACAGCGTCGCTCCGATGGCCACGATGGACGGCCACGGGATGGGAGGTCGCGGCACGACGACGGCCAGCGAGCCGGCGAGCAGGAACCGCAGGGCCGTCAGCTGCGCCGGCGTGAAGCTCTGCAGCGCCACCACGCCCGCGACGAAGCCGCAGCCCCAGATGACGGAGGCGAGCAGGGCGAGCGCCGCGTCCCGGGCCGTCATCGTCCGGACCGTACGGTGACGACGGCGCGGCGGGGAGGTCCGATTCGCGCGGATGGAGGGGGCCGGTGATGCACAGGCGGCCTGGCCGTGTCGCGGTCCTGGCGCTCGGTCTCGACCGCGAGTCGGTCACGTCGCGACGGCGTCAGCTGTACGACGGCATCCGGGAGGCGATCCTCACGGGGCGAGTGCTCCCGGGCACGCGCATTCCCTCGACCCGGGCTCTCGCCGACGATCTCGGCTGCTCGCGCAACACCGCCGCGGCGGCCTACGAGCAGCTCCAGGCCGAGGGCTATCTGGAGACCCGGGTGGGCGCCGGCACGATCGTCGCCGCGTCGGTCCCCGAAGCGTCGCTCCAGGTCCGGGCCCCTCGCGGCATTCCGCCCACGCGGCACCGGCGCCGCGGCATCTCGCGACGCGGCGGCCTCCTCCTGCGCGCCCGGGCCGCGCTGCCTCCGCTGCCTCCGTCCCGGCCGTTCCGTCTCGGCGTGCCGGCGTTCGACGTCACCGCGTGCAACGCCTGGGCCCGGCTCGTGGCCCGCTGGGCGCGCGGCATGCCGCGCCGGGTCTTCGAGTACGGCGACCCGGCAGGGTACCCGCCCCTCCGCCACGCCATCGCGGCGTACCTGCGCGAGGCCCGCGGCGTCCGCTGCGACGCCGACCAGGTCGTCGTCGTCTCCGGGTCGCAGCAGGGCATCGACCTCGCCGCCCGTGTGCTCCTCGACGCGGGCGACAGGGTCGGACTCGAGGATCCCGGCTATCCAGGCGCGCGCGCGGCCTTCGCCGCGGCCGGGGCGCGTCTGCAGCCGATCGCCGTGGACCGGGAGGGCTTCCGCGTGGATGTCGCCGCGAGGCGCGCCCCCGGGGCGCGTCTCGTCTACGTCACGCCATCTCACCAGTTTCCGCTCGGGGTGAGGATGAGTCCGCGTCGCCGCGTGGCGCTCCTGCAGTGGGCGACCCGGACGGGCGCCGCTAGGCTGCGGGCGTGACGGTGCTGCTCGGCGTGGACGTGGGTGGGACGACGACGGCGGCCGGGCTCGTCACGCGCGACGGCGCGGTGCGGTTCGAGCAGCGCGCGGCCACTCACGCGGCCGGCCCGGGCAGCGCCTGGCAGACGATCGTGGCGCTCGTGGAGCGCGCGCTGCGCGATGCCTCGGCCCGCGGCGTCACCGTCGAGGGGATCGGCGTCGGCATTCCGGGCGTCGTGGACACCGTGACCGGCCGCGTCGGCGACGAGGCCGCGCACGTCGAGGACCTGCGCAACCAGCCGGTCGGCCCGCGGCTGGCCGAGCGCTTCGGGCTGCCGGTGTTCGTCGACAACGACGTCAACGCGCTGGCCCTGGGCGAGCACTACTTCGGGCTGGGACGCGGCATGCCCTCGCTCGTCGTGCTGGCCGCGGGCACCGGCTTCGGCGCGGGCATCGTCCTCGACGGCGCGCTGGTGCGGGGCGCCCACGGCTTCGGCGGCGAGTTCGGGCACGTGCCGGTGAAGTTCGACGGCGTGCCGTGCTTCTGCGGCGGCCGCGGCTGTCTGGCCGCCTACGCCAGCGGCCGCGGCATCGCCGACCGCGCCCGCGATCGCGTGGCGGGCGACGCCGGGGCGCCGCTGCTCGCGCGGGCCGGCGGCGATCCCGTGGCGCTGACGGCGCCGGTCGTGTTCGCGGCGGCCGCGGAGGGCGACCCGGACGCCGCCGCCGTCGTGAGCGACGCCTGCCGCGCGCTGGGCGCGATGATCGCGGTGATCGTCAACGGCCTGAACCCCGACGTCGTCGTGGTGACCGGCGGCGTCGCCGGCGCCTACGCGCCGCTCGAGGCCACCGTCCTGCGCTGGGCCGCCGAGCACGCCTTTCCCCGCGCCCTGGCCGGCACCACCGTCCGCCTCGTCGCCGGCGACAAGGGCTCCACCATGCGCGGCGCCGCCGCGCTCGTGCTCTACGAGACCGCCCGGCGGCGCTGACACTGCCGGCGCCGCCGGCCGGCCGTGCGAACGGGCGCCCCGCGTCCGGCGTCCGATCCCGTCCGGGGGGAGGCTTCGGAGGGGCCGTCGAGGCCCCGCCGATCAGAGCTTCCGGGTCGGGTCGGCGGCGAGCGCCGCGTCGAGGATCCTGGGCAGGCGCGCGACGGCCGACACGCCGTGGATGCGCGCGACGATCTCGCCGCGGCGATCCACCACGACCGTGTACGGGGTGCCCTTGAAGCCGTAGCGGTTGCCGATGGTGAGCTGCGGGTCGAGGGCCACCGGGTAGCGCACCTGGTGGCGCTTGATGAAGCGGCGCGTGTCGGCGACCGTGTCCTGCACGTGGAGCGCCAGCACCTCCACGCCGCGCTCGCGATAGCGGGCGGCCACGCGGTTGAGCGCCCCCGACTCGCGCCCGCACGGCTTGCAATACGAGGCCTGGAACCGCAGCACGAGCACCCGCTTGCCGATGAGGTCGCGCGTGTCGAACTCGCCCGGCGCGTCGAGGAGCGCCACGCGGAAGCCCGGGGCCTCGTCGGCGGCCCGGAGGGGGCGCGGTGCGGCGAGCGCGCCGGCGATCACGAGCGCGATCGCCAGGGCGGCGAGCGACGCGCGCGCGGGCGGCGTGGCCGAACGCAGGCGCAGCACGCGCGTATAATACCCTCCCGTGAGCGACCTCGAGCACGAACTGCGCAGGGTCGTGGCCGGGGACGTCCGCTTCGACGCCGCCTCGCGCCTGCTCTATTCGACCGACGCCTCGATGTACCAGGTGGAGCCCGTCGGCGTCGTCGTCCCCCGCGATCGCGACGACGTGGAGGCGGCCCTGACGGTGGCGCGCGCCCACGGGGTCGCGCTGCTGCCCCGCGGCGGCGGCACGTCGCTCACCGGCCAGACGGTCAACCGCGCCCTGGTCCTCGACTTCTCGCGGTGGATGAACCAGGTCCTCGAGGTGAACGCCGAGGAGGGCTGGGCCCGCGTGCAGCCCGGCCTCGTGCAGGACGAGCTCAACCACCACGTCCGCCCGCTGGGCTGGCTGTTCGGGCCGGACACCTCCACGTCGAACCGCGCCACCCTCGGGGGCATGATCGGCAACAACTCGGGCGGCTCGCACTCGATCGCCTACGGGCTCACCGTCGATCACGTGATCGAGCTCACCGCCATCCTGGCCGACGGCACCCGCGTGGTGCTGGGCGACGTCCCCGACGAGGAGCTGCCCGCCCGCGGCGCGCGGCCGGGGGCGGAAGGCCGGCTCTACCGCGAGGCCCTGCGCATCCGCGACGCCTACGCCGACGAGATCCGCGCGCGCTACCCGGCGCACTGGCGGCGGGTGGCCGGCTACAACCTGAACGAGCTGCTCGGGATCGGCGTGCGGCCCGGCTCCTTCGCCGGCGGCGGCAACGGCGCCCGGCGGCCCTTCAGCCTGGCCCGGCTCGTGGTCGGCTCCGAGGGCACGCTGGTCACGGTGGTGGAGGCGAAGGTGCGGCTGGTGCCCCGGCCGAAGCGGACGGCGCTCGACGTCATCCACTACCGCGACATCCAGGAGGCCCTGGAGTCGTCCCAGGCCATCCTGGAGACGGGGCCGTACGCCGTCGAGCTGACCGACAAGATGATCCTCGACCTGGCCCGCGGCAACATCGAGCAGCGCAAGCGGATGGGCTTCGTGCAGGGCGACCCCGCGGCCGTGCTGATGGTGGAGTACGCCGGCGACGACGACGCCCACGTGCGGGCCAAGGTGGAGGCGCTGGAGGCGCTCCGGCGGCGGGACCGCTTCGGCTACGCCTCGCACGTCGCCTACGAGGCCGCCGAGCAGCAGTCGATCTGGAAGCTGCGCAAGGCCGGCCTCGGCCTGCTGTTCGGCCTCAAGGGCGACGGCAAGCCCATCGCCTTCGTCGAGGACACCGCCGTCGATCCCAAGCACCTGCCGGAGTTCGTGCCCCGCTTCCGCGCGATCTTCGCCCGCCACGGCACCGACGGCGCCTATTACGGCCACTGCTCGGTGGGCTGCCTGCACATCCGCCCCGTGATCGACCTCAAGACCCGGCGCGGCGTCGAGCAGGTCGAGGCCATCGCCCGCGAGATCACCGACCTGGTGCTGGAGTTCGGGGGCACCATCTCCAGCGAGCACGGCGACGGCCGCGCCCGCAGCCCCCTGCTGGAGCGCATGTACGGCCCCACGCTCATGCGGGCCTTCCGGGAGCTGAAGGCCGCCTTCGACCCCGACCACCGGATGAACCCCGGCAACATCGTGGCCAACACCGACCTCACGCGCCACCTGCGCTACGGCGCGCAGTACACGACGTGGGAGCCGCGGACGCTGCTGGACTTCTCGGCCCAGGGCGGCTTCGCGGCGTCGGTGGAGATGTGCAACGGCGTCGGCGAGTGCCGCAAGAACCTGGAGGGCACCATGTGCCCCTCGTACATGGCCACGCGCGACGAGGAGCACTCCACGCGCGGCCGGGCCAACGCGCTCCGGGCGGTGCTGTCGGGCGCGCTGCCGCGCAGCGAGTTCACGGGCCACCGGCTCTACGAGGTGATGGACCTCTGCCTGGAGTGCAAGGGCTGCAAGGCCGAGTGTCCCGCCAACGTGGACATGGCCAAGCTGAAGTACGAGTTCCTGCACCACTACTTCCAGGCCAACGGGCTGCCGCTGCGCAACCGCCTCTTCGGCCACATCGCCCGCCTCAACGCCGCGGGCAGCCGCGCCCCCGGGCTGGTCAACCGGCTCTCGCGGCTGGCGCCCAGCCGGTGGCTGCTGGAGCGGGTCGCCGGCATCGACCGCCGGCGGCCGCTGCCCGCGCTGGCCGGCCAGACGTTCATCGCCTGGTTCGCCCGGCGGCCGGCGCCCGCGGCGGCGCCCCGCGGCGACGTCGTGCTGTTCCACGACACGTTCACCACCTACAACGTGCCGGAGATCGGGCGCGCGGCCGTGGAGGTGCTCGAGGCCGCCGGGTACCGCGTGGTCCTCGCCGACCGCAAGTGCTGCGGCCGGCCCCTGATCAGCAAGGGCATGCTCGACGTGGCCCGCGAGCACGCCGCGTGGAACGTGGCGCGCCTGCATCCCCACGTGGTCCGGGGCGCCGCGGTGGTGGGGCTCGAGCCTTCCTGCCTGCTCACGCTGCGCGACGAGACGGTGGACCTGCTGCGCACCGACGAGGCCCGCGCGGTGGCGCGGTCGTCGTTCCTGCTCGAGGAGTTCCTGCTGCGCGAGCGCGAGCGGGGGCTCGAGCTGCGCTTCGCCGCCCACGGCCGGAAGGCGCTGCTCCACGGGCACTGCCATCAGAAGGCCCTGGTGGGCACCGGGCCCACCGTGGCCGCGCTGCGCTGGGCCGGCTACGAGGTGAGCGAGGTCGACTCCGGCTGCTGCGGCATGGCCGGCGCGTTCGGCTTCGAGCGCGAGCACTACGACATCAGCGTCCGGCTCGGCAACCGCCGGCTGGCGCCGGCGGTGAAGGCCGCCCCCGCCGACACCGAGATCGTCGCTCCGGGCATGTCCTGCCGGCAGCAGATCGATCACCTGGCGGGCCGCCGCGCCCGGCACCCCGCCGAGGTGCTCCGGGAGGCCCTCGCCGGCGCACGGTGACGGTCGGCCTGCTCGCCGCCGTCGTGGCGCTGGCCGCGGCGCTCGTGAAGGGCGCGATCGGCTTCGGCTTCCCCACGCTGGCCACGCCGCTCCTGACGCTCTTCCTCGACGTGAAGACCGCGGTCGCGGTCCTGATCCTGCCCAACATGGTCATGGACGCCCTCCAGCTCGCGCGGAGAGGCGACGTGGGCCCGACGGCTCGCCGCTTCGCGTCGCTGCTGGCGTCCGGCGCCGTCGGCACGGTGATCGGCACGCGCCTGCTGGTGACGCTGCCCTCGGCGCTCGTCACGCTGGTCCTCGGCGGCTTCCTGCTCCTGTTCGTGCTGCTCGGGGTGGCGCGGGTGGCGCCCCGCGTGCGGCCGGGCTGGGAGTGGTGGCTCTCGCCCATCGTGGGGCTCATCGCCGGCGCCGTGGGCGGCATCACGAACGTGCCGGGCACGCCGCTGGCGATCTACTTCTACGCGCTGGGGCTCACCAAGCACCAGTTCGTCGGTGCGGTGGCCTTCTCCTTCCTCGTCTACAAGGCCGCCCAGCTCGGCGCCACGGCCTGGTACGGGCTGCTGACGTGGCCCTTGCTCGGCGCGTCGCTGGCGCTCACCGTCGCCGCGCTCGGCGGCTTCCGGGTGGGCCTGCGGCTGCAGGACCGGCTGGAGCCCGAGGCGTTCAACCGGGCCGTGCTGGCCTTCCTGGCCGCGCTGGGCGCCTGGCTGGTGATCCGGGGGCTCGGATCCTGAGACGCCGGCCGCGTCGGGCGCGGATCCCGGCCGGCGGCCGCGGCGTTGTATGATCCAGCGGCGCCGCCCCGTCCGGGGCGGCGTGAGCCCACACCCACGGAGGAGCCACATGGCGGAGCATGACACGGCGACGGAGGGATTGACCCGGCGGGCCATGCTGCACGCGTCCGCGGTCGCGGCCGCGGGCTACGCCCTGGTGCCGGACCCGGCGCTGGCGCAGGCGGTGCGGACCGACACGCAGGGCCTGAACGCCGGCGACCACGAGGTGAAGATCGGCGACTACGGATTGCCCGTCTACGAGGCCCGGCCGGCGAGCGGCTCGAACCATCCCATCGTGGTCGCCCTCTCCGAGATCTGGGGCGTGCACGAGTACATCAAGGACTGCTGCCGCCGCTTCGCGAAGGAAGGCTTCCACGCCGTGGCGCCCGAGCTGTTCAAGCGCGAGGGCGGGGTGGGACACCTCGCCAACACCCAGGAGATCCTCAAGATCGTGCTCGCGGTGACGCGCGAGCAGCTCCTCGGCGACGTCAAGGCCGCCATCGACTGGGCCAAGACCCGGCCGGGCGTGGCCCCGCAGCAGGTCGGCGTGACCGGCTGGTGCTGGGGCGGCTCGACGGCGATCCAGGTGGCCGCCGCCAATCCCGACGTCAAGGCCGCCGTGGTGTGGTACGGCCCGCCGGCGCGCCCCTACCAGAGCGCGTCGGGGCCCGTCACCGGCTTCGACGTGGCGAAGGACATCAAGGTGCCGTTCCTGGGGCTCTTCGGCGAGAAGGACCAGAACCCGAAGCCGGAGGACGTGCATCGGTTCGGCGCGCTGCTGAGGCAGCACAACAAGAACGTCGACATGGTGCTGTTCCCGGCCGGGCACGCCTTCCACGCGGACTACCGGCAGTCGTACGACGCGTGGTCGGCGGCGCAGGGCTGGAAGATGTGCGTCGAGCACTTCCACCGCTGGCTGCGGGCGTAGCCGGTCAGCCCTCGACGGACTTGCGGCGGATCTCGGCGAGGACGGCGTCGGGGACGCGCATGAACGAGGCCACCACGGCGGGGTCGAAGTGCGTGCCCGCGCAGCGGGCGATCTCCGTCTTGGCGGCCTCGAAGGGGATGGCGCGGGAGTAGGGCCGGTCGAACGTCATGGCGTCGAAGGCGTCGACGACGGCGAAGATGCGGGCTCCGAGCGGGATCTCCTCGCCGCGCAGGCCTTGCGGGTAGCCGGTGCCGTCCCACCGCTCGTGGTGCGAGTAGACGATCGGCACGGCGCCCTTGAGGAAGGGGATCTTCTCGAGCAGGCGCCGGCCGATCTCCGGATGCCGCCGCATGATGCCCCACTCCTCCGGCGTCAGCGGGCCGGGCTTGAGCAGGATGGCGTCGGGGATGCCGATCTTGCCGATGTCGTGCAGCAGCACGCCGTGAGCGAGGTCGGTCAGGTCGGCCTCCGGCACCCCGTGCTCGCGCGCGGTGGCCAGGGCGTAGCCGTGCACCCGCCGGGAGTGTGACTCGGTGCCGACGTCGCGCGAGTCGAGGGCCGCGCCCAGCGTCTCGAGGGTGGCCCGGTAGGTGTCCTGCAGCTCGCGGTAGGCGAGCTGCAGGTCGCGGGTGGCCTCCTCGACGCGGCGCTCCAGCAGCCCCTGGTACTGCCGGCGCTCGATGAGCAGCTGCCGGCGCTCGAGCGCCCGCTCGGCGGCGATGAGCAGCTCGTCGACGTTGACGGGCTTCATGATGAAGTCGTAGGCGCCGAGCTTGAGGCTGGCGATGGCCGTCTTCACGTCCGGCGCGCCGGTGAGCACCATGACCGCCGCGTCGGGGTCGGCCTCGCGGATGGCCCGCACCACCGACACGCCGTCCACCCGGGGCATCTTGAGGTCGGTGATGGTGAGCGGCGCGGGCCGCTCGGCGAAGCGCGCCAGCGCCTCGTCGCCGTCGGCGGCCAGGACGCACTCGTAGCCCCCCGACCGGAACATCTGGTGGAGGACCTCGCGGACCTGGGCGTCGTCGTCGACGATCAGGACCCGGCGGTCCAGGCTCAGAGCACCTTCTCCGGGGAGTCCGTCGTCGCGACCTGGTTCTTGCCGCCGCGCTTGGCCGTGTAGAGCGCCTCGTCGGCGGCGCGGACGAGGTCCTCGGAGGTGCCGACCTCGTCGTCGGGCAGGCTGGCGATGCCGAAGCTGCCCGTCAGGCGCTTGCCGTGCGAGAACGGGAAGGTGGACAGGACCTGCCGGATCCGGTCGGCGTAGAGGCGGGCCCCGGCCTTGGAGGTCTCGACGAGCAGGACCACGAACTCGTCGCCGCCGTACCGGGCGACGACGTTGATGCCCCGCGAGTGCTTGACCAGGATCTGCGCGACGTCGCGCAGCGTCTCGTCCCCCACCGCGTGCCCCAGCTCGTCGTTCACGGCCTTGAAGCCGTCCAGGTCGAGGAGGACGACCGAGACGGGATGGTTGAAGCGGCGGTGGCGCTGCATCTCCTCCTCGAGCCGGATGGAGAAGAAGCGCCGGTTGTAGAGGCCGGTGACCTCGTCCTTGAACGACGTCTCCTTCAGCTTCGTGTTGGTGGACTCGAGCTCCTTGTAGGCGGCGTCGAGCCGCCCGGCGAAGCTGTTGATCTCGGCGGCCTGCTGCTCGATGGTCTCGAGCATCTTGGCGATGGTCGTCATCAGCGTGCCGACCTCGTCGCGCCGGGTGGCCAGGTTGGCGAGGTTGCGGTCGTCGGCGAGCAGCTCGCCGAGACGCCCCACGGTGCGGCCGACGTCCCAGATGACGTAGCCGCCGGCCAGGATGGCCAGCACGGTGAACAGCAGCAGCATCTGCAGGCCGAAGAAGTGCACGGTGTCGCCGGGCCGAAGCTGCGGCAGCACGAAGGTCTGGGTGACGTAGGCGAGGACGAGCAGGGGCACCACCGAGGACAGCGCGAGCGCGCCGAGCACCTTGTGACGGAGCCGCTGGCCGGCGAAGGCGATGTCCGACGTGGACTTGCCCGTCATGAAACGATTATTCTAGTTGCCGCCTCGGGGTGTCAATGTCAGAATTTCCGCAGTGTCGCGCGTGACGCCGGACAAGACCCTCGACTGTCTGGGCCTGTTCTGCCCCATGCCCGTGCTGAAGGTGCGCGAGGCGCTGCGCGGCATGCGCGCCGGCGAGACCCTGGAGATGCTCTCCGACGATCCCGCCTCGGACGCCGACATGAGGACGTGGTCGACGCGCTCGGGCCAGGAGCTGCTCGCGGTGGAGAGGGATGGCGCGGTCTTCCGCTTCCTCGTCCGAAAGACCGCCTGATCCGCGGAGCGCCGCCGCCGTCACCCGCGTCTACCTGGATTACGCCGGCTTCGCCCCCGTCGACCCCCGCGTGGTCGCGGTGATGCGCCCGTTCCTCGAGGGCGGGGCCGGCAATCCGTCGGCGCCGCACTCGCTGGGACTCGAGGCGCGCGCCTCGCTCGACGGCGCCCGCGCCAAGCTCGCCCGGCTCTTCGGCGGCGCGCCGGCCGGCGTCATCTTCACCGCCAGCGCCACCGAGGCCAACAACCTGGCCGTGCGCGGCGTCGCGTCGCGCTCGGGCGGCGGCCACATCGTGACCAGCGCCGTCGAGCACGTGTCGGTGCTGAACTCCTGCCGCGACCTCGAGAAGCGCGGCTGGCGCGTGAGCTACGTCGGCGTCGACGCCGACGGCCGCGTGGACCCGGCCGCCGTCGAGCGCACGCTCGCGCCGGACACCGTGCTGGTGTCGCTCATGGCCGCCAACGGCGAGATCGGCACGCTGCAGCCGGTGGCCGAGGTGGGCCGTCTGGCCCGCCGGCGCGGCATCGCCTTCCACGTCGACGCCGTCAACGCCGCCGGCCGCGTCCCGCTGGCGGTGGACGAGGCCGGCATCGACCTGCTCACGCTGTCCTCGAACGACCTGTACGGCCCGCCGGGCGCCGGCGCGCTCTGGGTCCGGCCCGACGTGAAGCTGGCGCCCATCGTGCTGGGCGGCGGCCAGGAGCGCGGCTACCGCGCGGGCACCGAGAACCTGCCGGCCATCGTGGGCATGGGCGTGGCCGCCGAGCTGGCCCGCGCCGAGCACGCGGCCGAGCGCGCGCGGCTGGTCGCGCTGCGCGACCGGCTCCTGGACGGGCTGCTGGCCCGGGTGCCCGGCGCGCGGCGCACCGGCGGGGCGGGAGAGCGGCGCCTGCCGCACCACGTGAGCGTCGTCGTCCCCGGCGTCAAGGCCGACGGGATGCTGCTGGAGCTCGACATGCGCGGGGTGGCCGCCTCGTCGGGCTCGGCGTGCAGCGCCGTCACCGGCACCCCGTCCCACGTGCTGCGCGCCATCGGCTGCGACGCCGCCGCCGCCGAGGGCTCGCTCTGCTTCACGCTCGGCCGCTGGACGACCGCCGCGGAGATCGACTACACGCTCGACGTGCTGCCGCCGGTCGTCGAGCGCCTGCGCCGGCTCGCACCGTGACGCGCCGGCCGCCGCCCGCATGACGGCCCTCCGCCGCTCGCGCCGCCACCGGATGCTCGCCGGGGTGTGCGGCGGCCTCGCCGAGTGGCTCGGCTGGGATCCCACCGTGGTCCGCGTCCTCTACGTCGTCGTCTCCATCGTCTCCGCGGCGTTCCCCGGGATCCTGGTCTATCTCGTGCTCTGGCTCGTCATGCCGCGCGCGGACGACTGAATCGAATGCTCGCCCGGGCAACGGGGGCCCCCCACGATCTGGTCGAGCCTGCGCGGGTGAAGAGGCGCGCCACGGCTGCGCCGGGGCGCGCCGGACGTGTAGGGGGTGTGGGGGGCCGTGTCGGGGCCCCCGCGGAACTGCGCGCGCTCCAGAGGCGCGCCACGGCTGCGCCGGGGCGCGCCGGACGTGTAGGGGGTGTGGGGGGCCGTGTCGGGGCCCCCGCGGAACTGCGCGCGCTCCAGAGGCGCGCCACGGCTGCGCCGGGGCGGGCCGAACGTGTGGGGGGTGTGGGGGGCCGTGTCGGGGCCCCCCACGTCGGTTGACCCGCCTCGTCCTCTTCGACGTCGACGGCACGCTGCTCACGGCGCACGGCGCCGGCCGGCGGGCGCTCGGGCGCGCCCTGCACGATGTCTTCGGCACGGCCGGGCCCATCGAGGCCTACGACTTCCGCGGCAAGACGGACCCCCGCATCGTGCTCGACCTCATGCGCCTGGCCGGGCTGCCCGACGCCGACGTGGTCGCGCGCCTGGCGGCGTGCTTCGACGCGTACGTGCGCGAGCTGGCGATCCTCGTCGCCGGCGGGCAGCGCGTGACGCTGATGCCGGGCGTCGGCGACGTGGTCCGCGGGCTCGCCGCGCGCGGGGACACCGTGGTCGGCCTGCTCACCGGCAACATCGAGGCCGGGGCCCGCGTCAAGCTCGGCGGCACCGGGCTGCTGCCGCTCTTCCGCGTGGGCGCCTTCGGCTCCGACGACGCCGACCGGCGCCGGCTGCCCGCCATCGCCTGCGCGCGGGCGCGGGTCAGCGTGGGGCTCGACTTCCCGTTCGAGCGCGTGACGATCGTCGGCGACACGCCGCTCGACGTCGACTGCGCCCGCGCGTGCGGCGCCCGCGCGGTGGCCGTGGCCACGGGCCAGCACGCGGCCGAGGAGCTGGCGGCGTGCGGCCCCGACGCGCTCTTCGCGGACTTCGCCGACGTGCCGGCCGCGGTGCGGGCCCTGGCCGGGGCATGACCGTCGCCGCCGTCTGGCTGCACGTCCTGGGCGTCGTGGTGTGGATGGGCGGGCTCGTCTACCAGGCCCACGCGCTGGGGCCGGCCGCCCGCGGCGCCGGCGCCGCCGTGTTCGCCGAGGCGGCGGCGCGCGGCCGGCCGCTCGGGTGGACGGCGCTGGCCCTGACCGTGCTCAGCGGCCTCTACAACGTCACGCGGCTCGGACCCCTGGAGCAGGTGATGGCGAGCGGCGCCGCGCTGGCGCTGGCCGGCAAGCTGATGCTGGTGCTGCTGCTGCTGCCGCTGGCCGCCCACCGCGACTTCACCCAGCTGCCCCGGCTCCGGCGCGCCGTGGCCGCGGCCGAGGATCCGGCGGCCGCGCTGCGGGCGATCCGCCGCCTGGACGCGCTGATGCTGCTGCTCGCCGTCGCCGTCGTCTACTTGGGCGTGCTCGTGTCGCGCCGCTAGGCGCTTGCCGCCTCAGAGCCCGGTGATCTTGATGCCGGCGTTCTTCTTCTTGTAGCGCCGGTTGATGGTCGCGAGCAGCGCGGTGATGCCCTCGACGGGGCCGGCGTTGGACAGCGGGCCGACGTCGATCGGACGCAGGCCCATCGAGCGGCCCAGCATGGCGACCGTCTCCTTGGCCGCGGCGTCCTGGCCGCAGAGGAGCAGGTCGCAGTCGATGGGCTCGTCGGCCTCGGCCAGCTCGTGGGCGGCGATGTGGTGGAAGGCGCCGACCACCTTCGCCTCGGGCAGCAGGGCCTGGGCCTCCTCGGCCGACGAGCCCGCCGCCGGCGGCGTGAAGAGGCGTCCGCCGCCGAAGGTCAGCGGCACGACGGTGCTGATCACCACCTTGCCGCGGCAGGCGCCGGCCACCTCGGGCAGCGTCGCCGCGAGCCCGGCGGCGGGCAGGGCGAGGACCACCACGTCACCCAGCTCGGCGGCCTCGGCGTTGGTGTGGCCCACGATCGGCAGGCGGTGGGTGACCTCGCGCAGCTCGGCGGCCTTGACGCGCGCGCGCTCGGCGTCGCGGGAGCCGACGATGATCGGGTGGCCGGCGCGCGCCCAGCGCGTGGCCAGCCCGGCCCCTTCCTTGCCGGTGCCGCCGAGGATCGCGATGCTGACGAGTCGGCCCTGCGAAGGCTCGAGCGTGGCCATGGCTAGCGGAACAGATCGCGGGCGGGATCGCGCAGCAGCGCCTTGCTGCCCTCGCCGGGCGCCAGGTCGAGGCCGCGCACGATGGCGACGGGGATGCGGTCGAGCTTGCCCATGACGAGCTCGGCGGCGCCGGCCAGCTCGTCGGCCACGGCCAGGATCGTGGCCTGCAGCTCGCGGCCGGCGGGGTCGCGCTCGCCGAGGTAGCTGCGCAGCGGCGCCAGGCCGCTGACGCCGATGGCGACGTTGGTGAGGCCCTCCCGCCAGGGCCGGCCGAAGGTGTCGGCGATGACGACGGCCGTCTCCACGCCGCCGAGCTCGCGAAGCCGCTCGCGGAGCAGCCGCGCCGAGCGGTCGCTGTCCTCGGGCAGCAGCGCCACCGTGTCGGCGTCGACGTTGGACTGGTCGACGCCGGCGTTGGCGCAGATCCAGCCGTGGTGCGTCTCCGTGATGAGCACGCCCTTGTCCATGCGGACGATCCGCCGGGACTCGCGCAGGATCACCTCGACGAACCGCGGGTCGCGGCCGAGCTGCGCCGCCATGCCGACGGCGACGGGCGACGGGGCCACGTCGGCCAGGCGCAGCAGGCGGCCCTCGGCCTTGGAGACGATCTTCTGGCCGACCACGAGCACGTCGCTCGCGCGCAGCGGCGTGCCCTGCCGGCCGGCGGCCTCGAGCACCAGCCGGGCGAGGTCGTCGCCCGGCCGCACCTCGCCGAGGCCCTCGACGCCGATCACCTCGAAGCGCGGCGGCATCAGACCGCCCGCGCCCGGTACGGTGCCGCGGAAGGGCCGGACACCGGCGCCCCGGGGCGCGCGGCGGCGGGCACGCCGGCCAGCCCGCGCTCGAGCCAGGCCGTGGCGAGCCGGCCGCTCTCGGTGCGCGGGCCCGTCTCGGCCAGCGCCCGCAGGTCGCCGGCGTCGTCCACGTCGAGGGCGAGCCCGGACAGGCGCAACACCCGCGGCGCCAGGCCGCGGGCGCCCGCCGCGGCCACGTGCGCGTCGAACGACGGCTCGCCGAAGGTCAGCGGCATCGCGTCGGGCGGCGACAGCGCGACGCCGTTGGTGCCGCGGCCCGAGCGCGACGGCGCGAACACGACGGCGGCTGGCGCCGGGGCGGCCGCGGCCAGCGCGGCCACCTCGGCCGCCGTCACGCACGGCACGTCGCCGGGCACGGTGACGAACGTCCGCGCGCCGCGCTCGATCGCCACCCGCTGCGCGAAGGCGACGGCCGACGTGTGGCCGCGGTCGGCGTCCTCGGCCAGCGGTTCGGCGCCGAGACCGCGGGCGACCGCCGCGGCCTCGGGATCGCGGGTGACGACCCACACCGCGTCCAGGCCGGCCGCGGTGACGGCGCGCAGGACGTCGACGAGCATGGCGCGGGCCAGGGCGACGCGCTCGGCGCCCCCGAGGACGCCGGCCAGCCGCTGCTTGGCCTGGCCCAGGCCCTTCACGGGGACGGCGGCCACGATCATGCGCGGCGCGCCGGGTCCAGCACGACGCGCGCCAGGGCCTGCTCGCGCGCGTGGTCGGGCATCATGACGTCGGTCACAACGGGCCTCACGCCGCGCTCGCGCAGCGCCGCGACGCAGGCCTCGTCGCGCGCGTCGATCAGCAGCGTGTCGAGCCACGGCCGGTAGGCGTCGGCCACGCCGGCGGGCGACACCGGCAGGCCCGTGGCCGCCATGAGGCGCCCGGCCGGGCCGCTCACCGCCGCGCCGCCGACGATGGGGCTCACGCCCACCACCGGCGCGCGCGCGGTCTCCAGGGCGGCGACGACGCCCGGCACGGCGAGCATCGGGCCGATCGAGGTCACCGGGTTCGACGGGCAGACGACGATCAGGTCGGCCCCGGCCAGCGACTCCACCACGCCCGGCGCCGGCCGCGCGCGGTCGGCGCCGTCGTAGGCCACCTCCAGCACCTCGACGAGCGCCTTCTCCTTGACGAAGTACTCCTGGAAGCCGAGCCACCGGTCGCCACCGGCGGGGCCCGGCGTGCGGATCCGCGTCCGCACCGGGTCGTCGCTCACCGGCAGCACGCGCGCGCCCACGCCCAGGCGCGCGGCGATCTCCCGGGTCACCGCCGCCAGCGTGGCGCCCTCGCGCAGCCGGCGCGTGCGGTGCAGGTGCGTGGCGAGGTCGCGGTCGCCGAGGTTGAACCACGTCTCGCCGCCCAGCGCGGCCATGGCCTCCAGGCAGCGGAACGTCTCGTCGCGCAGGCCCCAGCCGCGCGCGGTGTCCAGCCGCCCGGCCAGCGCGTAGGTCACGCTGTCGAGGTCGGGCGCGACGTGCAGGCCCCAGACGACGTCGTCGTCGCCGGTGTTGACGATCACGGTGAGGGCGTCCTGGCCGAGGCAGGCGGCCAGCCCGCGCAGCAGCTTGGCGGCGCCGGTGCCGCCGGCGAGCGCGGTGACGTTCACGCCCGGCTCACCCCTCGCGGGGCGCCTCGCGCAGCGTCCAGAGCGCGGTGCCGCCGCGCCAGGCGTAGAGCCCGGCGCCGCGTCGGGCGGCGAGGCCGGCGGGCAGGGTGCCTTCCGGGACGGGGATGAAGCCGTAGCGGACCCAGAGGCGATCGAGGCCGAGGGGACGGGCGAAGACGGTCTCGGCGCCGAGCGCGACGGCGTGATCGAGGGAGGCGGCGAGCAGCTGCGCGGCGACCTCGAGCGGATCGTCCTGCGCGACGACGACGGGACCGTGCAGCAGCGTGGCGCGTCCGTCGCTCTCGCCGGCCACGGCGCCGACCAGCCGCTCGCCGGCGCCCCCGCCCGTGAAGGCCCCCCAGGCGAGCGTGACGTGGCCGCCCTCAGGCCACGGCACCGCGACGAAATCGAACAGCGACCGCGCGACCGTCGGATCGGGCAGGGGACGGTAGCCGAGCCCCTGCCACACGCGGGCCGTCGTCGCGCCGGCCAGGGACGGGGCGGGCGCGACCGCGACGCCCGTCTCGGTGCCGGGCGGCGGCCGCCGCCCGGCGGGCCGGCGCCCGCCCGGGCTACTTCTTGCCAAGCACCGTGTCCTTCAGGCTCTTGGCCAGGCGGAACTTGCACACCCGCTTGGCCGGGATCTTGATCGGTTCGCCGGTCTGCGGGTTGCGCCCGATGCGGGCCTTGCGGTTGGCGAGCACCAGCTTGCCGAAGCCCGGCAGCACGAACCCGTTCTTCGCCTCCTTGCAGGCGAGATTCAGGGTCTCGTCGAAGACCTCCGAGATCTGCTTCTTCGACAGCCCGGTCTTCTGGGCGAGGTGGGACATGGTTGCGGACTTCGTCATCATCTTCGCCACGGGCGACCTCCTGTTGGAGCGGTGAAGTTGAGCGCGACGTGAATTAATACCACAGGGCGGTGGGGGCGGCTACCCGCGCCTGTAGCGGAACTCGCCCGAGGCGATGAGCCGTCGATACGAGCCGAAGCGCGCCTCCGCGTCGTCGACGGCGTCGAGCGGGCTCGCCGCGTCGTCGGCGCCGTCGTACACCTCGAGGATCCGGTACAGCGTGTCCCGCTGGGCGGGCACGCGGCCGGCGTCGCGCACCAGACGCTTGAGCTCGGCCGGCGGCACCAGCTGGCCGAAGCCGGCGCCGGCCGACGTCGAGATGGACTCGTTGATGAGGGTGCCGCCGAGGTCGTTGGCGCCCGCGTCCAGCAGCACCTGGGCCAGCTTCGGCCCCTCCTTCACCCACGAGGCCTGCACGTTGGGGATGACGGCGCCGAGCATGAGTCGGGCCAGCGCGTGCATGGCCACCACCTCGGCGCCGCTCGCGCCCTGGCGCACGCCGGGCACCAGGCGCTTGGCCCACATGGGCGCCTCGTGGTGGATGAGCGACAGCGGCACGAACTCCGTGAAGCCGCCGGTGTCCTTCTGGATGTCCCGCAGCAGCGCCAGGTGCCGCACCCAGTGGGCCGGCGTCTCGACGTGGCCGTACATGATCGTCGACGTCGTCCGGATGCCGAGCGCGTGCGCGGTGGTGATGACGTCCACCCACTGGTCGACGGTGATGCGGCCGCGCGCGATGCGGTCGCGGACGTCCTGGTCGAGGATCTCCGCCGAGGTGCCGGGCAGCGTGCCGAGACCGGCGGCCTTGAGCTCGGTCAGGTAGTCCTTCACGCCGAGGCCCGAGCGCACGGTGCCGTAGAGGATCTCCTCCGGCGAGAAGGCGTGCAGGTGCAGGTCGGGCAGCGCGGCGTGGAGCGCGCGGCACAGGTCGATGTAGTAGCGGCCGTCGAGCTTCGGCGGCAGGCCGGCCTGGATGCACACCTCGGTGGCGCCGAGCGCGACCGCCTCCCGGGCCCGGCGCACGACCTCGGCCACGGGCAGGAAGTAGCCCTCCTCCTCGCGGTGGTCGCGGCTGAACGCGCAGAACGTGCAGTGCTTGATGCACACGTTCGTGAAGTTGATGTTGCGGTTGACCACGAACGTCACCCGCTCGCCGACCTGGCGGCGGCGCAGCTCGTCGGCGGCCAGGGCGACGGCGTGCAGGTCGCGCCCGCGCGCCACGGCCAGCGCCTGGCCGTCCTCGATCGACACCTCGGCGCCGTCGAGCGCGCGGGCCAGGATGGCGCGCACGCCGGGCGAGGCCCAGTCCAGCGCGGGGCGGAGGCTACCAGCGTCGCCAGTGCTCATGCGATTCCTTCACGAGGCCGTCGTCGCCGACCAGCGCGGCGACGCGCGCCCGCAGCGGCTCGGCCACGAACTCGGCGCGGGTGGCGAACTCCGGGTACACGGCGAGCCGCTCGCGGAGCACGAACCCCTCGCGCTCGGTCGCCCGGCGCAGCTCGGGGATGAGCGGCCACGGCGCCTCGGGATTGATGTGGTCGATGGTGAGCGGCGAGATGCCGCCCCAGTCGTTGAGGCCCGCCGCCAGCAGCCGGGGATAGACACCGGGCGAGAGGTTGGGCGGCGCCTGGAGGTTCACGTCGGGGCCCAGGAGCAGGCGCGCGACGGCGAGGGTGCGCAGCAGGTCCTCGAGCGGAGGCTCCGGGCGGTCGCGCATGGGGATGCGCGGCTTGGCGCGGAACGCCTGCACGATGACCTCCTGCACGTGGCCGTGGCGCTCGTGCAGGTCGCGGATCGCGGCCAGCGCGTCCACGCGCTCGCCCGGCGTCTCGCCGATGCCGATCAGGATGCCCGTGGTGAAGGGGATGCCGAGCTTGCCGGCGAGCTCGATCGTGCGCAGCCGCCGCGCCGGCACCTTGTCGGGCGCCACCTCGTGGGCCATGCCCGGTCCCAGCAGCCGCGCCGACACGGACTCCAGCATGATGCCCATGCTCACCGTCACCTCGCGCAGCGCCGCGAGGTCGCGCTCGCCCATCACCCCCGGGTTGGCGTGCGGGAGCAGCGGCGACGTCTCGAGCGTGAGCGCGCACATGGCCCGCAGGTAGGCCAGCGTGGTGCGGTGGCCGTGGCGACGCAGGAACGCCCGCTGCTCGGCAAAGCGCGCCTCCGGCCGGTCGCCGAGCGAGAACAGCGCCTCCTTGGCGCCGATGCGCCCGCCGGCCTCGACCAGCGCCGCCACCTCGTCCGGCGTCATGGTGTGGGCGCCGGGCTCGCCCGGGTCGCGGCGGAACGTGCAGTAGCCGCAGTAGTCGCGGCAGAGCGTGGTGAGCGGCACGAAGACCTTCTTGGAGAACGTCACCCGGCGCCCGCGGCCCCGGTCGCGCACCTCGGCGGCGCGGGCGAGCAGGTCGTCGAGCGCGTCGGCCGGCGCCTCGATGAGACGCCGGGCCTCGTCGTGGCCGATCATCGGCGCGCGGTCCGGGCGGGCGGCGTGGCGCGCCGGCGCGCCGGGCGCGCGCCGTCCGCGCGATCGGCGGCGGCGCGCGGCGCCCGCAGCAGCGGCCGCACCTCGTCGGCGAAGCGCTCGAGGCTGGCCAGGAACGTGGGCAGGTCGGGGCGCACGGGATCGAAGACGAAGTGCGAGACGCCGACGGCCTGGTAGCGGCGCACGTCGGCGGCGATCTCGGGGGCGGTGCCCTGGAAGAGGGGGCGGTCGCCGCCCGGCGCCTTGTCGCGCCGCGAGCGGACCTCCATCGGCGCGCGGAAGCTCAGCGTGATGCGCTCGGGATCGCGGCCGGCGGCCTTCGCGTGCTCGCGCAGCCGGCGGACCCGCTCGCCGTACTCGTCGGGCGTGAGCACCGCCGGCGGGCGCAGGCCGATCGGATGCCAGCCGTCGCCCAGCGTCCCGGCCCGGCGGATCGCCGCGTCCGTGTGACCGCCGATCCACACCGGGATGCCGCCGGCCTGGGCGGGCTTGGGCAGCACGTGGACGTCGCGCACCTGGCAGTACCGGCCGTCGAAGGAGACGGGATCCGTCGTCCAGGCCAGGCGCATGAGGGTGAGGTACTCGTCGGTCACGCGCCCGCGCTCCTCGAAGGGCGGCGCGCCGAGCGCCTCGAACTCCTCGCGCAGCCAGCCGGCGCCGGCGCCGAGGATCACGCGGCCGCCGGCGAGGCGGTCGATGGTGGCCAGCGTCTTGGCGGTCGTGAGGGGATGGCGATAGGGGATCACCAGCACGCTGGTGCCGAGCCGCACGCGGCGGGTGGCGTGCGCCAGGTGCGCCAGCATGGCGAGCGGCTCCAGATAGTCCTGCCGGCTGCCGCCCGGGAACTGTCCGCTCGGCGCGTACGGGTAGACCGAGCGCGCCGTCGACACGGGCAGCACGACGTGGTCGGTGACGAACAGCGACGCGAAGCGGAGGGCCTCGGCCTTCGCGGCGATCCTGAGCACGACCTCGGGCGTGGCGAGCGGGCCGCGACCGGGAAGGGCGAGACCGAACTCCATGGCGGGGGTCATGGTAGGCCACGGTCCCGGGCTTTGCAAACGCGGGCGCCCGCTGCTATGAGTGAGCGATGCCCGCCTCGCTCCGCGCGTGGGGCACCTGGGCGCTCCCCACGTTCCTCTTCGTGATCGCCTTCTTCCACCGGCCCGCGCCCGGCGTCGTCGCCAAGGAGCTGATGCAGGCCTTCGACGCCACCGGCGCGCTGGTCGGCCTCGTCTCGGCGATGTACTTCTATGCCTACGCGGGGTTCATGGTCCCCGCCGGCCTGCTCATCGACGCCTTCGGGGCGCGTCGCGTCGTCAGCGCGGGCGGCGCGGTGATGGGCCTCGGCGCGCTGGCGATGGGCGCGGCCACGAGCCAGGCCGCCCTCTTCGCCGGCCGCTTCGTCGTGGGCCTCGGCGCCACCGTCACCTTCGTCGGCGCGCTGAAGATCGCCGCGGCCTGGTTCCCCGCCTCGCGCTTCGGCACGCTGTCGGCGCTCACGGCGACGGCCGGCGTGCTCGGCTCGCTCGTGGCCACCGCCCCGCTGGCCTGGCTGGTGGCCGCGGCCGGCTGGCGCGGCGCCTTCGCCGTGGTCGGCGCCGTCACCCTGGCCGGCGCCGCGCTGTGCGCCTGGCTCGTGCGCGACCGGCCGCCGGGCGGCGCCGGCCCCGCCGCGGCGGGGCCGACCGCTGCCGCCGTGGTCGCCGGCCTGCGCGTGGTGCTGGACAACCCGCACACGTGGCCGCCGTTCCTGGCGTTCTTCTTCATCTACGCGGCGGCCGGCAACCTCATGCTCTGGATCGTGCCGTGCCTGCGCGACGTGTACGGGCTCGACACGCCGCGCGCGGCGCTGGGCGCCATGACGACCTCGCTGGCCCTGCTGGTGGCCGCGCCGCTCACCGGCATCCTCTCGGACCGCGTCGTGCGCCGGCGCAAGCTGCCGTACACGCTGCTCACCGGCGTGCAGAGCGCCCTCTGGGTGATGCTGGTCACCGCGCTGGGCACGCTGCCGCTCGGCGGCGTGCTCGCGCTGCTCGTCCTCCTGGGGGCCGCGGGGGGCGCGTTCGTGCTCACCTGGCCGATCGCCCGCGAGGTGAACCCGCCGGCGCTGGCCGGCGTGGCGGTGGCGGTGGCGAACCTCGGCGGCTTCCTGGGCGCGGCCCTGACGCAGGGGCCGCTGGGCCTCGTCCTCGACGCGCGCTGGACGGGGGCGCTGGTCGACGGCGCGCGGGCCTATCCCGTCGGGGCGTACCGGACGGCCTTCGGCGTCTGCGCGGGCTTCATGCTGGCGGCGGCCCTGCTGTCGCTCCTGATGCGCGAGACGGGGGGCCGGAACGTCTATGCCGCGCCGCGCCCGGGCCCGCCGGGGCCCGCGCCGCGGGCCTGAGAAAGGCGACAACGGTGGCCGCTTCGGGCTATGGTGGGTCCGGATGACGCTGCGGGCGAAGCTGTTCGTCGCCTTCTCGCTGGTGATCGCGGTCGTGGTGGTCGTCGGCGGTCTGAGCCTGCGCGCCGTCGGCCGCCTGGTGGCCGTGAACCGGGAGATCACTACCCGCACGGTCCCCGCCGTGCGCCACGCCTCGGCGGTGCACGAGGCGGTCCCGGTCCTGTCGCGGTTCGAGGCGCGGATGCTCGTGCTCGGCGACCCCCGCTACATCGAGCGCTGGAACGAGCAGGCGGCCGAGGCCCGCACCGAGCTGGACCGTCTGGAGTCGCTGCTCGGCCCGCGCGAGGCGCCGCTCCTGCTGGACGTCCGCGCGGCGTTCGACGCCTACCGCCGCGTCGTGGAGGAGGAGCAGGTGCTGCTGCGCGAGGGACGCAGCGCGCAGGCACGCAGCCTGGCCGAGATCGAATCGCGCGCGCTGGCCGACCGCGCCGAGATCGCCACCGAGCGGCTCATCGACGCCATCCACGCCGCGGCCTTCACGGCGCAGGCCGACGCGGCGCGGCTCGAGGTGCGCACGTGGACGTTCGTGCTGGGCTCGCTGGGCGCCGCCTTCGCGGTGGCGCTGGCCGGCGCCGCCGTGATCGCCCACCGCCTCACGCGCTCGCTGCGCGAGCTGTCGGCGGCCACCGCCCTGGTCGCCGAGGGGACCTACCGGCCGGTGCCGGCGGAGGGACGGGACGAGGTGGCCGCGCTGGCCCGGGCGTTCAACGCCATGGCCGATCGGCTGCGCGAGCTCGACCAGCTGAAGGAGGGGTTCCTGGCCACGGTGTCGCACGAGCTGCGCTCGCCGCTGACGTCGATGCGCGAGGCCGCGCACCTGCTGCGCGACGAGGTCATCGGCGGGCTGACCCCCAAGCAGGCGCGCCTGGTGACCATCATCGAGGAGGGTTCCGAGCGGCTGCTCCGCCTGGTCAACCAGATCCTCGACCTCTCGCGCCTGCGCGCCGGCATGCTGCCGATCGAGCGCCTGCCGGTCGCCCTCGATCAGGTGGCGCAGCGGGCGGTGGAGGAGCTGCGACCGCAGGCCCAGGAGAGCGGCGTGGCGCTCGAGGTGGAGCACCGCGGCGATCGCTTCCAGTTCCTGGGCGACGCCGACCGGCTCGTGCAGGTCGTCGTCAACCTGGTGGCCAACGCGGTGCGCTTCACGCCGCGCGGCGGCCGCGTCGTCGTGCGCGTCGTCGACGCGGGGCCCGAGCTGGCCGTGGAGGTGGAGGACACCGGCGTCGGCATCCCGGCGGCCCTGCTGCCCCACATCTTCGGCTGGTACGAGCAGGCCCACCGCCGCCGGGGCGGCAGCGGCCTCGGCCTGCCGATCGCGCGGGGCCTCGTCGAGGCGCACGGCGGGCGGCTGACGGTAGAATCGCAGGAGGGCAAGGGCAGCCGCTTCACGGTGCTGCTGCCCCGGGAGGGTGTGACGCGGTGAGAGGGATGGTGCTCGCGGCGCTGGCGCTGGCCGCCGCCGGCTGCGCCGCGTGGCCGCGGCCCGGCGGTCCGCTGGCGCGGGCCGACCGGCTGGTCGAGCAGGGCGAGTACGTCGCCGCCGTGCAGGCCTACGACGAGGCGCTGGCGCGGCATCCCGCCGACCCGGAGGCCCCGCGGGCGCGGGCCTCGCGCGACATGCTGAACAGCCTCATCGCCGCCCGCGCCGACGTCGCCCGGCTGCGCGAGTCGCTCGCCGCCCGCGACGCCGAGCTCACCCGGCTGCGCCAGGAGGTGCAGCGCCTCACCCAGGAGGCCGACCGGCTGCGCGCCGACCTCGAGACGCTGAAGGAGATCGACCTGCGCCAGGAGCGCAAGCGCCGGTGAAGCGCCGGGTGCTGATCGTCGACGACGACGCGGCCATCCTCGAGGTGCTCGAGATGCGGCTGTCGAGCATGGGCTTCGAGGTGGCGGCCACCACCGAGGCCGTGAAGGCGCTGGAGGCCGGCGAGGCCGGCCGCTTCGACCTGGCGCTGCTGGACCTGCGCATGGAGCCGGTGGACGGCATCCGGCTCATGGAGGCGCTGCACGCGCGCCAGCCGCGGCTGCCCGTGCTCATCATGACCGCGCACGGCACCATCGAGACCGCGGTGGAGGCCGTGCAGCGCGGCGCCTTCGACTACCTCACCAAGCCCTTCGTGCGCGACGAGCTGCGCTCGAAGATCCGGCGCGCGCTCGCCGCCCGCCGCTGGGCCCGCGACCGCGAGCGCCTCATCACCGTCGGCGAGACCTTCGCGTCCTCCGGCGTGATGGCCCGGATCCTGGACGCCATCGCCCAGGCCGCGGTGGAGACGACCGAGGCCGAGCGCTCGGTGGTCTTCCAGCTCCAGACGGGGCGCCTGGTGCCCATGGCCAGCGCGGGCTCGCCGCCGCCGTCGTGGAACGCCCTGGAGAACGCGGCGGCCCAGGCCATCGACAAGGGCGCGCCGCTCACGGTGGCCGGGGCCGAGTCGCGCGTCATCGCCGCGGCCCCGCTGGTGGTGCAGCGCGGCCCGGTGGGCGCCCTGGTCATCGAGACGCCGGCCCGCGTGGAGCCCACCGAGGACGACCTCGAGCTGCTCGCGCTGTTCTCGTCGCAGGCGGCCATCGCCATCCGCAACACGCACGAGCTGGAGCGCCTGCGCAGCGGGGCCCTGGCCGCGCTGGGCCGCATGGCCACGCAGGTGGCGCACGAGCTGAAGAACCCCCTGGCCGGCCTGCGCCTCTACGCCCGTCATCTGGAGCACCGGCTGGAGGACGCCGGCGACGCCACCAGCGTCGAGCTGGCGCGCAAGGTGACCTCGACGGTCGACCACCTGGCCGCGGTCGTGTCCGAGATCACGGCCTTCGGCCGCCAGCCCGAGCTGCGCCGCGCGCCGACGGCGCTGGCGCCGCTGCTCGACGAGTGCATCACGCTGGCCCGCGCGCGCTGCCCCGCCGAGGGCATCGAGGTGGTCACCAGCTACGACGCGGCCTGCCCCGAGGTCGAGGCCGACGCCCGGGAGCTGCGCAAGGCGTTCCTGAACCTCATCCTGAACGCGCTGGAGGCCCTGGAGCACCGGGGCCGGCTCAGCGTGTCGACGGCGTGGGCCGCCGACACCGGCGTGGTGACGGTGGCCATCGACGACACCGGGCCGGGCATGAGTGACGAGACGCTGGCCCGCGCCTTCGATCTCTTCTTCACCACCAAGCCCGAGGGCACGGGCCTGGGCATGGCCGTGGCCCGGTCGGTCGTCGACCTGCACGGAGGCGAGCTCGGGGTGCAGAGCGCGCCCGGCGCGGGCACGCGGGTGCGGGTGCGGCTGCCCGCCCGCGTCCCGCTGGCCGGCGGGGGCCCGCGATCGTCGTGAAGCACGGCCGGACCGTCCTGGTCGTGGACGACGAGCCGTCCATCGTCGACGGGCTCCGCCTGACCCTGGAGGCCGAGGGCTACGCCGTCCGCATCGCCGGCAGCGTGCAGACGGCGCTGTCCGTGGTGGCGCAGAGCGAGGTCCAGGCCGCCATCGTGGACTTGATGCTGCCCGACGGCGACGGCCTCAGCCTCACCCGCGAGCTGAAGAAGCGCGACGCGGGGCTCGAGGTCATCGTGGTCACCGCCTACGGCTCCGTGCGCAAGGCGATGGAGGCCACGAAGGGCGCGGGCGCGTTCTACGTCCTCGAGAAGCCCTTCGACCCCGACGAGGTCCTGGGCCTCGTCAAGAACGCGCTGGAGCACCGCAAGCTCCTCGCCGAGAACCTCGACCTCCGGCGCCGGCTCGGCGACCAGACCGCGGACAGCGAGGTGCTGCACTCGGCGCCGGCGATGCAGCGCGTGATGGAGACGGTGGCCTCGGTGGCCGACACCGACGCCAACGTGCTGATCGTCGGCGAGAGCGGCACCGGCAAGGAGCTCATCGCCAACGCGCTGCACGACCGCAGCCGGCGCCGGGACGGCCCGTGGGTGAAGATCAACTGCGCGGCGCTGCCCAAGGACCTGATCGAGTCCGAGCTGTTCGGGCACACGAAGGGCTCGTTCACCGGGGCCACCGCCGAGAAGACCGGCCTGCTGGAGGAGGCCCACCGCGGCTCGCTGCTGCTCGACGAGATCACCGAGATGCCGATCGAGCTGCAGGCCAAGCTCCTCCGCGTGCTGGAAGAGCGCGCGGTGCGGCGGCTCGGCGGCACCCGGGCCGTGCCCATCGACTTCCGGCTCATCTCGTCCACCAACCGCAGCCCCGAGCAGGCGGTGAAGGACGGCGGGCTCCGCCAGGACCTCTACTTCCGGATCAACACCGTCACCATCGTGGTGCCGCCGCTGCGCGAGCGCCGCGACGACATCCCGCTGCTGGTCCGCGCCTTCCTCGAGCGCTACCGCGCCAAGCACGACCGGCCCGTGCAGGCGATCGAGCCCGAGGCCTACCGGCGAATGCTCGCCTACGGCTGGCCGGGCAACGTGCGGGAGCTGCAGCACGCCATCGAGCACGGCGTGCTGGTGGCGCGCTCGAACCAGATCACGCTGAGCGACCTGCCCGAGCCGCTGCAGCGCGGCGGCGCCGATGCCCCGGCCGCGGCCATCGCCCCGGCCTCGGTGCCGTCGGGCTCGCTCGAGGAGATCGAGCGGGCGTCCATCCTGAAGGCGCTCGAGAGCACGCGGTGGAACAAGCAGGCCGCCGCCGGGCTGCTGGGTCTCCGCCGGCCGACGCTCTACTCGAAGATGCGCAAGCACGGCATCCCGCAGCGGCCGAACTGATCCCTCGCCGCCCCGAGCTCCTCCAGCCTTCACTCGTGATCGCGACGCGCCCACACGGCGCCCCGGGGCTTCGCCCCGGCGAGACGCCGCGGAAGGATCGTCGGCGCAGCGACCGTGCCCGACCCGACGAATCGCCGGCGGGACAGGGAAGACGCGCGGTTGGGCGGACCGGTCCGACGGCGGTTGCCGGCCGCGCGGGCAGGCGGCGGGCGGTCAGACGCCCCCGGACCCCCACGGCGTCGCGGCCTGCCGCCGGTCGGCCTCAAACGCGGGCAGCGGGGGCGGGGGTGCCCAATCCGTGAGCAGCCCGCGCGAGAGCGGTGCGCGGTCAAGTAAGCGATTTCGCGGGCGAGGCGGGCAGGGGCGACCGCGGCACGGTCGTTGCTCCGCCGGTGGCCGCGCGGGAGGGATCGATGAAGAAGATCGAGGCGATCATCAAGCCGTTCAAGCTCGACGACGTGAAGGAGGCGCTCACCGGCATCGGCGTCATCGGCATGACGGTGTCGGAGGTGCGCGGCTTCGGCCGCCAGAAGGGCCACACCGAGCTGTACCGCGGCGGCGAGTACACGGTCGACTTCCTGCCGAAGATCAAGGTCGAGGTCGTGGTCCCGGACCACCTCGCCGACAAGGTGGCCGACGTCGTGGCCGCCGCGGCGAAGACGGGCAACATCGGCGACGGCAAGATCTTCATCTGCCCGGTCCTCTCGGCGACCCGGATCCGCACGGGAGAGCGCGACGAGAGCGCACTCTAGGTGCCGCTCCCGGGCGCGGTGCGGGGCACGGCAGCCCGAGGAATCCCAAGGAGGCCCACGGTGAAGCGACTGACGTTCGCACTGGCATTGACGCTCCTGCTCGGCGCCGCCGCCGGCGGCGCCGCCCCCGCGGCCACGGCTGCGGCGGCGCCGGAGCCGCCGAGGATCGACAAGGGCGACACCGCGTGGCTGCTGACGTCGTCGGCGCTGGTGCTGATGATGACGGCGCCGGGCCTGGCGCTCTTCTACGCGGGCATGGTGCGGCAGAAGAACGCGCTCGCCACGCTGATGCAGAGCTTCATCATCATGGCCGTCATCAGCGTGCAGTGGGTGCTGTGGGGCTACAGCCTGGCCTTCGGACCCGACAAGGGCGGCGTCATCGGGGGCCTGGAGTGGATCGGGCTGCGCGGGGTGGGCGGCGACCCGAACCCCGCCTATGCCGCCACCATCCCGCACACCGTCTTCATGCTGTTCCAGATGATGTTCGCCATCATCACGCCGGCGCTCATCACCGGCGCCTTCGCCGAGCGCAAGAAGTTCTCGGCGTTCCTGCTGTTCACCGTGCTGTGGGCGACGTTCGTCTACGATCCGCTGGCCCACTGGGTGTGGGGTGACGGCGGCTGGCTCAAGAAGTTCGGCGCGCTGGACTTCGCCGGCGGGACCGTGGTGCACATCTCCTCCGGCATCTCCGCGCTGGTGTGCGCGGTGATGATCGGCCGGCGGCGCGGCTACGGCCACCAGCCCATGCAGCCGCACAACCTGCCGATGACCGTGATGGGCGCCGCGCTGCTCTGGTTCGGGTGGTTCGGCTTCAACGCGGGCAGCGCGCTCGAGGCCAACGCGCTGGCGGCCTCGGCGTTCCTGGCCACCAACACCGCGGCGGCGGCGGCGGCGCTGGGCTGGATGTTCACGGAGTGGCTGACGCGCGGCAAGCCGACGGTGCTGGGCGCGGCCTCGGGCGCCGTGGCCGGCCTGGTGGCCATCACGCCGGCCGCGGGGTTCGTGGGCCCCGTCTCCTCGATCGTCATCGGCGCGCTCGCCGGCGGCCTCTGCTACACCGCGTGCAACGTGAAGTCGAAGCTCGGCTACGACGACTCCCTCGACGTGGTGGGCGTCCACGGCGTCGGCGGCACGTGGGGCGCCGTCGCCACCGGCATCTTCGCCTCCAAGGCCGTCAACGCGGCCGGCGCCGACGGGCTCCTCTACGGCAACCCGGGCCAGGTGTGGACCCAGATCCTCGCCGTCCTGGCCACCTTCGCCCTGGCCGTCGTGGGCACCGCGGTGATCCTCAAGGTCGTGGACGCGCTGGTGGGGCTGCGGGTCGCCGACGAGGACGAGGTGGCGGGGCTCGATCTCTCGCAGCACTCGGAGACGGCCTACGTGCTCGGCGGCGGCTCCTACAGCGAGTTCTCGAGCGGCAGCGGCGCCTTCCAGGAGGCCATGCGGGCGGCGGAGGTCAAGGCCCGGACCGCCCATTGACGGTGACGCGGCTTGATTTCGCGGACGTAGTTCCGTAAGGTAGCCGGGCCCCGGCGGGCGCCACGCGCGCCCGCCTGGGCTCTCGGCCGACCTCAACCACCTCAGCGGAGAGGAGAAGGAGTTCCGTGATGACCCCGAAGGACGTCCTCAAGCTGGCCAAGGACAAGGGCGCCAGAATCGTCGATCTCCGCTTCATCGACCTGCCGGGCCTCTGGCAGCACTTCTCGATCCCGGTGTCCGAGCTGAAGGAGGACATCTTCGAGGAGGGCCTGGGCTTCGACGGCTCGTCGATCCGCGGTTTCCAGACCATCGACGAGTCCGACATGCTGCTGATGCCGGACCCGGCCACGGCGGTGATGGACCCGTTCACCGCGGTGCCGACGCTGGTCCTGATCTGCAACGTGAAGGACCCCGTCACCGGCAAGATGTACACGCGCGACCCGCGCTACGTGGCCCAGAAGGCCGAGGCGTACCTGAAGAAGTCCGGCGTGGGCGACACCGTGTACATCGGACCCGAGCTGGAGTTCTTCTTCTTCGACTCCATCCGCTTCGACCAGAGCTACAACTGCGGCTACTACTTCATCGACTCCGAGGCCGGCTTCTGGAACTCCGGCAAGGACGGCACGCCGGAGCAGCCGAACCTCGGCTACAAGCCGCGCTACAAGCAGGGCTACTTCCCGGTGCCCCCCATGGACAAGTTCCAGGACATCCGCTCGGACATGGTGCTGGCGCTGGAGAGCGTCGGCGTCCGCGTGGAGGTCCACCACCACGAGGTGGCCACCGGCGGCCAGACCGAGATCGACATGCGGTACGACACGCTCACGAAGATGGCCGACAAGGTCATGTGGTACAAGTACTGCGCGAAGAACACCGCGCGGAAGTGGGGCAAGACGGCGACGTTCATGCCCAAGCCGCTGTTCCAGGACAACGGCTCCGGCATGCACACGCACCAGTCCATCTGGAAGAACGGCAAGAACCTCTTCTACGAGCGGGGCGGCTACGCGGACATCTCCAAGACCTGCCTCTACTACATCGGCGGCATCCTGCGGCACGCGCCGGCGCTGCTGGCGCTGATCGCCCCGTCGACGAACTCCTACAAGCGCCTGGTCCCCGGCTACGAGGCGCCGATCAACCTCGTGTACAGCCAGCGCAACCGCTCGGCGTGCATCCGGATCCCGATGTACTCGAAGTCGGAGGGCGCCAAGCGCATCGAGTTCCGCACGCCGGACCCGACCTGCAACCCCTACCTGTCCTTCGCGGCCTGCATGATGGCCGGGCTGGACGGCATCGCCAACAAGATCGATCCCGGCAAGCCGGTGGACAAGGACCTGTACGAGCTGCCCCCGGCCGAGCAGAAGAAGATCAAGCAGCTGCCCGGCGCGCTCGACATCGTCCTGGACAACCTCGAGAAGTCGCACGACTGGCTGCTGAAGGGCGACGTGTTCACCCCGGACCTGATCGAGACGTGGATCGACTACAAGCGGAAGAACGAGGTCGATCCGGTGCGGCTGCGGCCGCATCCGTGGGAGTTCGCGCTCTACTTCGATATTTGATGGACATGGGGGGCCTCGAAAGGGCCCCCCAAGCCCCCCGGCCTTCGGAGCGCCCCGGGGAACCCGGGGCGCTCCTCTGTTATTGCGCGAGATGGGGAGGCGTGACCGGGCGTCGCGTCGCGCCCCGGCCTTCGGAGCGCGCCGGAGAACCCGGGGCGCTCCTCTGTTATTGCGCGAGATGGGGAGGCGTGACCGGGCGTCGCGTCGCGCCCCGGCCTTCGGAGCCGCCCGGTGAACCTGGGGCGCTCCTGTGGTTTGCTGTTTTGCGCGGGGTGGGCGGGTGCGACGTCGCGCGCAGAGGCCGTCGGCCTGGGGACCGTCCGGAGCGGTGCAACGGTGCCCGCGCAGAACGCGACCGTCGTCAGCCTCGGGGCGCTCCGCTTCTGGCCCGCACGCCGCACGGTGAGCGCCCGCGCCGCGCGCGCGGCGCGGGACGGCGGTTCCCGCTGGCAGAGCGGTGGGCTTTCCGCTACACTGCAGACGCGATCGCGGCATGTTCAACCTGATTCCGCGCGAGGTCCGCTTCTTCGACCACTTCGAGCAGCAGGCCCAGCACATCCGCCAGGCTGCCGCGCTCCTGTACCAGCTCGTGCACGACTTCGCCGACGCGCGCTCGAAGGTCCACGCCATCAAGGAGATCGAGCACCAGGGCGACCAGGTCACGCACGAGATCGTGCGCCGCCTGAACACGACCTTCATCACGCCCCTCGACCGCGAGGACATCCACGCGCTGGCCAGCCGGCTCGACGACGTGCTGGACTACATCGAGGCCTCGGCCGAGCGCCTGCTGGTGTACCGCATCAAGGAGCCCACCTCGGCGTGCCGGGCGATGGCCGCGGTGATCGTGCAGACCGCCGACGCCGTCGACCGCACGATCCGCTGCCTGCGCACCCGCGACCCCGGCTTCCACGAGCACGCCGTCGAGGTGAACCGCCTGGAGAACAGCGCCGACAACCTCCTGCGCGACAGCCTGGCCGACCTGTTCGAGCAGCAGGGCGATCCCATCGAGATCATCAAGTGGAAGGAGATCTACGAGACGATGGAGATCGTCACCGACCGCTGCGAGGACGTGGCGAACGTCATCGAGGGAATCCTGCTCAAGATGGCCTGATGGAGTCGGCGTTCGTCTTCGTCCTGCTGCTCGTCCTCGCGGCAGAGTTCGTCAACGGCTGGACCGACGCCCCCAACTCCATCGCCACCGTCGTCTCGACCCGGGTGCTGAGCCCCTTCCAGGCCCTCGGCATGGCCAGCGTCCTCAACGTGCTGGGCGCCATGTCCGGCACGGCGGTCGCGGCGACCATCGGCAAGGGCATGGTGAAGCCCGAGGCCATCAACATCGCGACCGTCGCCGCGGCCATGATCGCGATCGTGCTGTGGTCGACCGTCGCCTGGTACTACGGGCTGCCGACCAGCGAGAGCCACGCCCTCATCGCGGGCCTGAGCGGGGCCGGGCTGGCGACGGCCGGCCCGTCCGTGCTGCTGTGGGACGGCTGGCAGAAGGTCCTGCTCGGGCTCCTCTTCTCGACCTTCCTCGGCTTCCTCGGCGGGCTGGCCATCACGGTGGCCATCTACTGGACCTTCCGGCGCTGGCGGCCCGGCCCCGTGCGCGGGCTGTTCGGGCGGCTGCAGATCCTGTCGGCGGCGTTCATGGCCTTCAGCCACGGCTCGAACGACGGCCAGAAATTCATCGGCGCGTTCACGCTGACGCTGGTGCTCGGCGGGGCGCTCCCGACGTTCGACGTCCCGCTGTGGGTGATCTTCCTCTGCGCCGGGACGATGGGCATCGGGACGGCGATCGGCGGCTGGCGCATCGTCAAGACGATGGGCCTGGGGCTCACCAAGCTCGATCCCGTCCACGGCTTCGCGGCCGAGACGGCCGCGGCCACGACCATCGAGCTCGCCACGCGCCTGGGCGTGCCGCTCAGCACCACGCACACCATCAACACCTCCATCATGGGCGTCGGCAGCACGCGCCGGTTGTCCGCGGTGCGCTGGGGCGTCGGCGCCGAGATCGTCACGGCCTGGATCCTGACCTTCCCCGTCTGCGGGCTCATCGCCTGGGTCATGGCCAAGCTGCTCGCCCTGCTGCGCTAGGGCGCCACCGGCGCCGGCCCGTGGCCCGCGCCGGCTGGCTTGTCCGGCACCGGCTCCGGAGGCGCGCCACGGCTGCGCCCGGGCGTGCCGAACGTCGGGGGGGTGGGGGCCATGCGGGGTCCCCCGGTCGGCTAGACTCTCGCCATGGCGCCGGAGATCCTGGTCGTGGAGGACGAGCCGGACATCCGGAACCTCGTCGTCTTCCACCTGGCCCGGGAGGGCTACCGGTGCCGGACGGCCAGCACGGGCGCGCAGGCGCTCGCCGAGGTGCGGGCGCGCCGGCCCGACCTCGTCGTCCTCGACCTGATGCTGCCCGAGGTCGACGGCCTCGACGTCTGCCGGCGCCTCCGCGCCGGGCCGGACACGGCGCGGCTGCCCATCATCATGCTGACGGCGAAGACCGACGAGGTGGATCGCGTCGTGGGCCTCGAGATCGGCGCCGACGACTACGTCGCCAAGCCGTTCTCGCCCAAGGAGCTCGTGGCGCGCGTGCGGGCCGTGCTCCGCCGCAGCCGTCCCCGCGACGACGCCGCCGTCCTGCGCGCGGGGGACATCACCCTGGACCCGGGGCGGCACGCCGTGGAGGTCCACGGGGCCCGCGTGGACCTCACCCCCAAGGAGTTCGACCTCCTCCAGGCCCTCATGGACGCCAGCGGGCGCGTGCTCTCCAGGGAGTACCTGCTGGATCGCGTGTGGGGGTATGCGCGGGCCGGCGAGATCGAGTCGCGGACGGTGGACGTCCACGTCCGCCGCGTGCGGGCCAAGCTCGGCGCGGAAGGCCGGCGCGTGGCCACGGTCAAGGGCGTGGGATACCGCTTCGAGGGCGACTGATGGGCGGCCGGCCGCTCCACCTCCTGCGGCGGAGCATCGCGCTCAAGCTCACCCTGACGCTGGTGGGCTTCGTGGCGGTGGCGGTGACGGCCGCCGGGCTCGTCCTCAACCGCGCGCTGGAAGGCTTCGCCGTCGAGGCCCTCGCGTCGCGGCTCGAGACGAGCGGCCGGCTGCTCCACGACGAGGCGCGGGCGCTGCTGCGCGAGCGTGCGTCGCCGGACCGGGTCCACGCCTTCGTCGCCGGCGCCGCGCGGCCGAGCGGCGCCAGGGTGACGCTCATCGCGCTGGACGGCCGGGTGCTCGGCGACTCCGAGGTGACGCCGGCCGACCTGCCCCGCGTGGAGAACCACGCCGGCCGCCCGGAGGTCCGCGCGGCCCTGGAGGGCCACACCGGACAGGACCTCCGGCGCAGCGTGACCATCGACGCGCCGCTGCTCTACGTCGCCGTGCCGGTCACCGACGGCGGCACGGCCCTCGGCGTGCTGCGCCTGGCGCTGCCGCTCTCCGTGGTCACCGCCTCGCACGCCGCGCTCCACCGCGTCATGCTCCTGGGCGGCGCCGTGGCGCTGGCGGTCGCGCTCGGCATCGGGCTGTTCGTGGCGCGCCGCGTGACGCGGCCGGTGGTGGAGATGCAGGCCATCGCCCGGCGCATGGCCGAGGGGGACTTCGCGGCGCGGGCGCCGGTACGCTCGCCCGACGAGATCGGCCAGCTCGGCCGCGCCCTCAACGCCATGGCTGCCCGCGTCCGCGACCGCCTGGAGGACCTGGAGCAGGAGCAGGCCAAGGTGGCGGCGATCCTCGACGGCATGGTCGAGGGCGTGATCGCCGTGGACGGGCACGACCACGTCCTGCTGATGAACGAGCGGGCCCGCGTCATCTGCGGCGCGGGCGCCGTCCGGGCCGAGCGCAAGCCGCTCCTCGAGGTCATCCGCAACGCCGACCTGCACGCGCTGCTCCGGGAGACGCGGGCGGCGGGGGCGGCGACGGTGTCGCGGGAGCTGACGCTGGCCGGGCCGGTCGACCGGCGCCTGCAGGCGAACGCGGTGCCCCTCCGTCTGGGCCCGGACGAGACCGGCGCGGTGATGGTGCTGCACGACGTCACGGAGCTGCGGCGCCTGGAGCTCGTGCGCACGGAGTTCGTCGCCAACGTCTCCCACGAGCTGCGGACGCCGCTCACGGCGATCCGCGGGTACCTCGAGACGCTGCTGAGCGGGGCGCTCGACGAGCGCGAGCACGCCCGGCGGTTCCTGGAGATCGTCGCGCGCCACACCGAGCGCCTCGGGCGGCTGCTCGACGACCTGACGGACCTCAGCAACATCGAGCTGGGGCGGGTGGCGCTGCGGCGGGAGGCGGTGGCGCTCGAGGACGCCGTCGACTCCGTCCTGGCGATCTGCCGCCCCCGGGCCGATGCCGGCCGCGTCGTGCTCGAGGCCGCGCTGCCGGCCGCCGCGTTGCGCGTCGAGGCCGACCGCGACCGGCTGATCCAGATCCTGCTCAACCTCGTGGACAACGCCGTCAAGTACACGCCCGAGGGCGGGCGCGTCAGCGTCGCCGCGCGGGCCGTGGACCCCGCGCGCGTGGAGATCACGGTGGCCGACACCGGCGTCGGCATCCCCGCCGCCGACCTGCCGCGCATCACCGAGCGGTTCTACCGCGTCGACAAGGCGCGCTCGCGGGAGCTCGGCGGCACCGGCCTCGGCCTCGCCATCGTGAAGCATCTCGTCATCGCGCACGGCGGCTCGCTGGCGATCGAGAGCGAGCCGGGCCGGGGCACCACCGTGCAGGTCACGCTGCCCGCCGCCGCGGCCGGGTAACCCTCCGGCGCCGGCCCGACGGGCTGCCGCGCGCCGTCGGGCTGACAGGGGGCCGCCCGACCGGGGCGTCGGGAACACGCTAGAATCCGCTCGCTCGATCGCGACGGGAGGCAGCCATGAGCGACACCGTGAGCCTGGTCGACTACTTCTACGTGGAGGCCGCCGACAAGCCCGGCGAAGGCGCCCGCATCCTGGAGCACCTCCGCTCGGCCGGCGTGAACCTGCTGGCGTTCTCGGGCTTTCCCAGGGGGCGTCGCGCCCAGATCGACTTCGTGGCCGAGGACGCCGGCCGGCTCAGGGCGGCGGCGAAGGCCGCGAAGTGGAAGCTCGTCGGCCCCAAGAAGGCCTTCCTGGTGCAGGGCGACGACCGCCCGGGCGCCGTCGCCGATGCGTTCGGCAAGCTGGCCGCCGCCAAGATCAACGTGACGGCCGCCGATGCGGTCTGCGCCGGCGCCGGGCGGTACGGCATGATCCTCTGGGTCGGGCCGGGCGACGTGAAGCGCGCCGCGAAGGCGCTGGGCGTCTAGGTCGGAGCAGGCGCGGCGCGGGACGCGGGGCGGGGCCAGCCGAAGAACTGTTCGCCCAGCGGATCCGCCGCGCCACCTCCTGCTCGCTGATCTCGCCGCGCGCGATGCGAGCCTGGCTGGTGGCACCGTCCGGTTGTCTCGCGTGAGCGCGAGCGTGTCGTCTCAGTCGAGCGAGAGCGCCTGCCGCGATATGATCACGTGCCGACCGTAGCACGGGCGCCGCCGGGCCGCCCATGGCCTCCGGGCGGTCGCCGAGTCTTCGTCCGATCGTCATCCCGCAGCAATCCGCCCCCTCTAGCTTCGCGTCGTGCGACCGACGTCCACGCGTGAGGACCGTCACGGCGTCATCGAGGCTTCATGTCGCCGTGATCGCGGCGTCACGGTGGCCCGGCAGACTCGCGACCGGTCGCGTCTGGCGGTGCACGCGGACGGAGACGAAAGGAGAACGCAGGATGACGACACGCGACGCGTATCGCTCGAGCCGGCGGACGTTCCTCGGCCGCTCGGCCCTCGTCACTGGTGGTGCCGCCCTCAGTCTCACGGCGCTGGGCGGCCTGACCGCCCGGTCGGTGCGGGCGGCCAGCGGACGGAACCTGCAGGGCCTGGGCTACGGCCCCCTGGCGCCGGTGCCGCCCAGCAACGCCGACGACATCGCGGCCGCCGGGTTTCCCGATCTCGCCGACTTCCCGATCGTGGCGCTCCCGCACGGCTTCCACTACCGGGCCTTCAGCATCATCGGCGGCACGCTCGGCGACGGCAACTCGGTGCCGGTGAACCACGACGGCATGGCGGCGTTCGCACATCCGACGGACCGTCACGTCGTCCGTCTCATTCGCAACCAGGAAGACCGCGGCGCGCCCGGGCTGGGGTCGGTCGGCGGCCCGGCGGCCGCGCGATACGACGCCCTCGGCGGCGGCGGGAACGTGACGCTCGACTACGACGAGCGTCGCCACCGCCTCGTGCAGGACTACATCAGCCTCAACGGCACCATCGTCAACTGCGCGGGCGGGATCGGCTTCGGCCGCCGCGCGTGGCTGACCTGCGAGGAGACGACCGAGGGGCCGTCGCGCTGGGCCGAGCCGCACGGCTACGTGTTCGAGGTCCCGCTGAGCGTCGAGCTGGGCGGGCTGCAGAAGCCCCAGGCCCTCAAGGCGATGGGACGGTTCGCGCACGAGGCGGTCGCCGTCGACCAGGACACCGGGGTGGTCTACCTGACCGAGGACGCGGGGTCAGGCGTGGGCTCGGGCTTCTACCGGTTCTTGCCCCACGATCCGCTGAACCTCTTGATGGGCGGGCGGCTTCAGATGCTCGGCATCGCCGACCGCGTCCAGGCCGATCTGCGCGAGGGGCAGACGGTCGGCGACCGGTTGCGCGTCCGGTGGTTCGACATCGCCGATCCGGATCCCGCGAGCCCCGGCAACTCCAGCTCGACACGCACGTTCAATCAGGGCTTCGTCCAGGGCGGAGCGAAGTTCAACCGCCTCGAGGGCTGCTGGTTCGAGGACGGCAAGATCTTTTTCGTCTCCACCAGCGGGGGCGACGTGAAGAACGGCGACGTCAACGCCGACGGCTTCCGTGAGGGCTACGGACAGGTCTGGCTGTTCGACGCCAGGCGCGACGGCGACGTCACCCTCGTGTTCGAGTCGCCCGGCGGGCACGTCCTGGACTCGCCGGACAACCTGACGATCACGCCGCGGGGCGGCCTCATCCTCTGCGAGGACGACGCCGGCGGCGGAGACGGCGACACGCATCCGCTGGCGCCGGGGATCACGGACGTCAACCGCCTGATCGGGATCTCGCCCGCGGGCGAGGCGTTCGAGTTCCTGGTCAACCGGCTGAACGACGGCGAGCTGGCCGGCGCCTGCTTCAGCCCCTCGGGACGGACCCTCTTCGTGAACCTGTTCGGTGACGGGTCGGCGGGCAGCGGGATGACGCTGGCCATCACCGGGCCGTGGAGCGCCGGCCCCCTGTAAGCCTCCGGCGCCGTCGCGGCGCCCCGAGCGATGCACCACCCCGGGCGTGCGGTCCACGCCCGGGGTGGCCGCTGTCCCACTGGCGGCCACAACGCCGCCGCCGCGGCGGCACCTCGTCACGAAAACTTCACGTAAATCCGGTCCCGTGTTCACACGGCCGCGGCACGCTGGACTCGCTCGACGAGAGGAGGCCGCCGTGAAGCGACATGATCGACCGCAGCAGCGCTGGCTCGAACGAGGGCAGGGCGAGGCCGTGATCCTGCTGCACGGCCTCATGGGCGACGTCGTTCACTGGGACGAGGTGCTCGACCGTCTCGCGCCATCCTGCCGGGCGCTGGCGCCGGCGCTGCCCATCTTCGACCCGGCCTTCACGTACACCTCGGTGCAGGCGCTGAGCGCGCACGTCGTGGGCCTGATGGACACGCTCGGCATCGAGCGGGCGGTGATCGGCGGAAACTCGCTCGGCGGCCACGTCGCCATCCGCCTGGCCCTCGCGCAGCCGAACCGCGTGTCGGGGCTGGTGCTCACGGGGACATCGGGCCTGCTCGAACCCTCGTTCTCCCGCCGCGTCTCGCACCGCCCGGGCCGCGAGCTCGTCCGCGAGCGGATGGAGGAGGTGTTCTACGATCGCCGGCACGTCACGCCCGGCTGGGTCGACGCGGTGTGCCGCACGCTCAACGATCCGGCGCTGGCGCTCCGGCTCGTGCGCATGGCGCGGGCGGCCAAGCGCGACAACGTCGAGGCGCGCCTGCCGGCGATCGCCGTGCCGGCGCTCGTCGTCTGGGGCGCCCACGATCGCATCACGCCGCCGTCCGTGGCCGAGCGCCTCCACGCGCTCCTACCGGACTCCCAGCTGACGTTCCTGCCTCGCTGCGGCCACGCGCCCATGCTCGAGCACCCGGCGGCCTGGGCGGACATCGTCGCCGCCTGGCTCGCGAGAACCCGGCCGCGGCGGTACGCGGGCACCGCGGCCGCCGCCCGCTGACCGCGGAGCCCGGCCGCGAGCATGAAGGTCACCGGGTCTCCGGACCTCGAGGCGCTCACGTCCCTCGTGGGAGACTGGCTCGACCGCTTCGTGGGTGAGCCGTGGGACTGGGTCATCACCGTCTGCGACGCCGCCAACGAGCGCTGTCCGGTCTTTCCCGGCGCGGCCGCCCGCCTTCACTGGAGCTTCGAGGATCCCTCCGCGGCGACGGGCACGGAGCCGGAGCGGCTGGCGGTGTTCCGCCGCGTCCGCGACGAGATCGTCGCGCGGCTGGGCGCCTGGCTGGTGGACGTCGGCCGCTGATCCGCCGCGACCGGTCGACAGGCGGCGATCAGCCGGCGATGTCCCGTGCCGTGGTCGTCCCGTAGCCCGCGATCCGCGCGCCCCGGCGCGCCCGCCGCGTCACGCAAGGTTTACCCCGCCGTCATCGTCCCGTAACGCGGCTCGCGGAGACTCGGGTTCGACGTGAGGACGATGCGCGAGCCGGATCGCCAGGTGGGGAAACGGCAGGGCAGCGAGCCGCTGCGCCCGGTGCCCCGCCGCCAGGGCCGGGTCCTGGTGGTCGAGGACGAGCCGGACGTGACCGAGCTCATCCGCTACAACCTGGCGCGGGAAGGCTGGGACGTCGTGGCGACCGCCAGCGGGGCCGACGCGCTGAAGCGCGCGCGCGAGGCCCAGCCCGACATCATCCTGCTCGACGTCATAGTGCCCGGGCTCAACGGCTGGGAGGTGTGCCGGCGGCTGAAGCAGGATCCCGCCACGCGGGGCATTGCCGTCATCATGGTCACCGGCCGCGTCGAGGAAGGCGACAAGGTCCTCGGCCTCGAGATGGGCGCCGACGACTACGTCACCAAGCCGTTCTCCCCGCGCGAGCTGATCGCCCGCGTCCGCGCGGTGCTTCGCCGCGGCAAGGCGGCCGAGACGGCCGACCGGAAGCAGCTCGTCAAGATCGGCGACCTCGAGATCGATCGCTACCGCTTCGAGGTGCGCATGAGCGGCGTCGTGGTCGAGCTGACGCCCAAGGAGTTCGAGCTGCTGGCGGCGCTGGCGGGCACGCCGGGCCGGGTCTTCGGGCGCGACGAGCTCCTCGATCTCGTCTGGGGCCGCGACGGCTTCGTCGAGCCACGGACGGTCGACGTCCACGTCGCGCGCCTGCGCGGCAAGTTCACCGCAGCCGGGGTGTCTCCGCCGGCCATCGAGACGGTGCGCGGCATCGGCTACCGCTTCCGCGAGCAGGAGCGCGAGGCGCGTTAACGCATCTGTAACACGGCGGTCACGGAGGTGAAACATGCGCGGAGGACACTCGAATCATGAGGAAGGGAGAGCACGGATGACCAGGCGCGGGACGGTCGCAGGCGTGGCGATGGCGCTGGTGCTGCTGGCCGGCTGGGCCGCGGCTCAGGTCAAGGTGGACGCCGAGCTGACGGCCTACCGGGCCGTCGGCGGCGTGAGCGGCAACATCTCGAGCGTGGGATCCGACACCCTCAACAACTTGATGACGTACTGGGCCGAAAGCTTCCAGAAATTCTATCCGAACGCGAGAGTTCAGATCGAGGGCAAGGGCTCCTCGACGGCGCCTCCGGCGCTGATCTCGGGCACCGCGCAGCTGGGGCCGATGTCGCGGGCCATGAAGGCTACCGAGATCGACCAGTTCGAGAAGCGCTACGGCTACAAGCCGACCCAGCTCCGGACGGCCGTCGACGCCCTGGCCGTCTTCGTGAACAAGGACAACCCGATCACGTGCCTGTCCATCGTCCAGGTCGACGCGATCTTCTCCAAGTCGCGCCGTCGGGGCGGCAAGGCGGACCTCGCCACCTGGGGCCAGCTCGGCCTCGCCGGCGAGTGGGCGAGCCGGCCGATCAGCCTCTACGGCCGCAACTCGGCGTCCGGGACCTACGGGTTCTTCAAGGAGCACACGCTGAAGAACGGCGACTTCAAGGACTCCGTCAAGGAGCAGCCGGGCTCGGCCTCGGTGGTGCAGGGCGTGACCGTGGATCGCCACGCCATCGGCTACAGCGGGATCGGGTACGCCACGGCCGGCGTCAAGGCCGTGCCGCTGTCCGAGAAGGACGGCGGCCGGTGCGTCGAGGCGACGGCGGACAACGCCTACGCCGGCACCTATCCGCTCGCCCGCTTCCTCTACGTGTACGTGAACCGGGCGCCGGGCAAGGCGCTGGATCCCCTGACGCGCGAGTTCGCCAGGCTGATGCTCTCCCGGGAGGGGCAGGAGGCCGTGGTCAAGGACGGCTACTTCCCGATCCCCGCGTCGATCGCCCGCGAAGAGCTGAACAAGGTCCAGTAAGGATTCGGCGTGGCGATCAACACCGGGACGCTGCGGGCGGGGCCACCCCCGCTCGCCGTCTCGGCGGCGCGCACGGGCCGGCGGGCGCGCCTGGACCGTCTGGCCTCCCGCCTCGTCGTCGGCGGGGGCCTCGTCATCATCGCCTCGATCCTCGCCATCCTCGTGGTCATCGGCGGCGAGGCGATCCCGCTGTTCCGGCCGGCCACGATGCGCCTCGTCGCGACGCAGCCGCTCCGGGCGCCGACGTCGGCGCCGGTGCGTCCGCTCCCCGGTGCGCTGGGCGTGGACGAGTATCGGGAGCTCGCCTGGGTCGTGAGCGAGCGCGCGCTGAGCCTGCTCGCCCTGCGCGGGCATGCGGCGGCCCGGCAGACGCCGATCGGGGGGCTGGACGGCGCCATCGCGACGGCGGTGACGGGGGTGACGGGCTCGCGCAGTCTGATCGGAACGTCGGACGGACGCGTCATCCCGCTCGAGATCAGGATCGGCGTGGACTATCCGGAGGGCCGCCGGACGGTGACCGCCGAGCCGGTCTTCGGTCCGGCCCGCGCGATCGACCCCGGCGCCGGGCGTCCGGTGCGCCGGCTCGCGGCGGCCCATCCCGAGCGCGGGAGCATCGTGGTCGCTCAGCTCGCCGCCGCCGAGCTCGTCCTCGGCGCCGTCGTGGAACGCAAGGCCCTCATCGGAGGCACGCGCCGGGAGGAGTCGCGCCAGCGGCTCGCGGTGCCCCTCGACGGCGAGGTCACCGCGCTCGCCATCGACGGCCGCGGCGACGACCTGTTCGTCGGCACGTCGGGGGGCGAGGTGCTCCGCTACGACCTGCGAGACCGGGCGGCCCCGACCGTGGCGGAGCGCGTGACGGCGGCGGCGCCCGGCGTGGCGATCACCACGCTGGGCTTCCTCATCGGCGACCGGACGCTCGTGGTCGGCGACGCCCGGGGCGGCGTCTCGAGCTGGCAGGTGGTGCCGGGCCCGGGCGGCGGCCTTCCGCGGCTCACCCGCGTCAACAGGTTCGATCCACACGCCGACCGCGTGGTGGCCTTCTCGCCGTCCCGCCGCGACAAGGGCTTCGTCACCGCCGACGCCGGTGGCGGCGTGCACGTCGCCTACGGGACGTCGGGGCAGACGCTGGTGCGGACGCGGGCCGAACCGCCCGGGGTTCCCGCCGCGGCGGTCCTGGCGCCCAAGGCCGACGGCGTGCTCACCGTCGCCGCGGACGGCGCCGTCAGGCACTGGGCGCTCCACAATCCGCACCCCGAGACGACGCTGCGGACGCTGTTCGGCCCGGTCTGGTACGAGGGCTACACGGAGCCGGACCACGTCTGGCAGTCCACCGGCGGCACCGACGACTTCGAGGCCAAGCTGGGCCTCACGCCGCTCGTGTACGGCACGCTGAAGGGGACGTTCTACGCCCTGCTGTTCGCGGTGCCCCTCGCCCTGCTGGCCGCGCTCTACGTGAGCGAGTTCATGCACCCGTCGCTGAAGGCCTCGCTCAAGCCGATCGTGGAGATCATGGCCGCGCTGCCGAGCGTCGTGCTGGGCTTCCTCGCCGGGCTGTGGCTGGCCCCCCTCGTCGAGCGCGTCGTGCCCGGGCTGCTGGTGCTGCCCGTCGTCATGACCGGGGCCATCCTCGCCGCCTACGCGCTGTGGCAGGCGCTGCCGGCGCGGGCGCGGGGCGGGGTGCGGCCCGGCGGCGAGGTGTTCCTGCTGGTCCCCGTCGTCGTGCTGAGCGCCGTGGCCGCCTTCGCCCTCGGCGGCGTGATCGAGCGCTGGCTGCTCGGCGGCGACTACCGGGGCTGGCTCCTGTCCGCGCTGGGGCTGACCTACGACCAGCGGAACTCGCTCGTGGTCGGCATCGCCATGGGCTTCGCCGTCGTCCCGATCATCTTCACCATCGCCGAGGACTCGCTGGCCAACGTGCCGCGGCACCTGCGGGCCGGCGCGCTGGCGCTGGGGGCGACGCGCTGGCAGACGGCGCTGCGCGTCGTGCTGCCCACGGCGAGCCCCGGGATCTTCTCGGCCATCATGATCGGCTTCGGGCGCGCGGTCGGCGAGACGATGATCGTGCTCATGGCCACCGGCAACACGCCGGTCATGAACTGGTCGATCTTCAGCGGCTTCCGCGCGCTGTCGGCCAACATCGCCGTGGAGCTGCCCGAGGCGCCGGAGGGCGGCACGCTGTTCCGGGTCCTGTTCCTCGCCGCCTTCCTGCTCTTCTGCCTGACGTTCGCGGTCAACACGCTCGCCGAGGTCGTCCGGCTCGGGCTGCGGCGGAGGTACCGCTCCCTGTGACGGCGCGCGGGCGCGGCGGCGAGCCCTTCGTCTGGCTCACGGGCGGGGCGCTGGCCTGCGCGCTCGTCATGGTGGCCGGGCTCATCGGCATCATCGCCGTCAACGCGCTGGGCTTCTTCTGGCCCGCCGCCGTGGTCCGGCTCGCCCTCGCCGACGGCACGGCGGTCACGGGGCAGGTGGTCGAGCGCGAGCGCATCCCGGGGGCGGGCGACCGGACACGTCTCAAGCTGCGCGTCGCCAACCGCGACCTCTACGGCGCGGACTTCGTCTGGATCGACGAGGGCCGGGTGGCGGGGCGCGAGCATCCGGCCGACGTCGCCGTCATCGAGCGCACCGAGTGGGGCCTGCTCATCGGGCGGATCCGCGAGCTGCGGGAGGGCGACCGGGTCGTGGCCTCCGGGCCGCCGGCCTGGGACGAGGCGCGCCGGCGCCTGCCCGGGGCCGCGCGGGTGCGTCGCGAGATCCGGCGCATCGCGACCGGCGAGATCGGCGCGATCAACCACGCCCAGGAGCGGGCGCGCCTGCGCCTTCGCGGCCTGGAACTCAGCGGCGTGGTCGCGGGCGCCGAGGTGGAGGCGCTGCGGCAGGAGATGTCGCGGCTGCAGGAGCGCTACCGCGAGCAGGAGGAGCGGCTGCAGCGACTCCGCGGGCAGCAGACGGCGAGCCTGCTCGTGGCCGCCGACGGCGGCAAGGAGAAGGCCTTGCCGCTGGCCCAGGTGGTCGACGTGTACTTTCCGAACGCGATGGGCGTGCCGGCCAAGGTGGGCCACTACCTCACGCGCGTGTGGGAGTTCGTCAGCGACGACCCCCGGGAGGCCAACACCGAGGGCGGCGTGTTTGCGGCCATCTTCGGGACGGTGATGATGGTGATGCTCATGTCGGTCATCGTCGCCCCGCTCGGGGTGCTGGCGGCGTTCTACCTTCGCGAGTACGCGCGGCAGGGGCGCTTCGTGAGCGCGGTGCGCATCGCCGTCAACAACCTGGCCGGCGTGCCGTCCATCGTCTTCGGGGTCTTCGGCGTGGGCTTCTTCATCTACGGCGTCGGCGGCACCATCGACCGGCTGTTCTTCGCCGAGGCGCTGCCGACGCCCACCTTCGGCACCGGCGGCATCCTGTGGGCGGCGCTCACGCTGGCGCTGCTGACGATTCCCGTCGTCATCGTGGCCACGGAGGAAGGGCTCGCCGCGATCCCCGGCGGCATCCGCGAGGCGTCGCTGGCGCTCGGGGCGACCAGGCTGGAGACGACCCTGCGCGTGGTGTTCCCGGCCGTCATGCCGTCGATCCTCACGGGGTTGATCCTGGCCATGGCGCGCGCGGCCGGCGAGGTCGCGCCGCTCATGCTCACCGGGGTCGTGAAGCTGGCGCCCTCGCTGCCCATCGACGGGCTCTGGCCCTTCGTCCACCTCGACCGGAAGTTCATGCACCTGGGCTTCCACATCTACGACGTCGGCTTCCAGTCCCCGAACGTCGACGCGGCCCGGCCCATGGTGTTCGCGACGACGCTGCTCCTGCTCACGATCGTGGTGCTGATGAACCTGACGGCCATCGCGCTGCGCAACCGGCTGCGCCGGAAGTACGCGACGGCCGCCGTCTGAAGGAGAACGGATGGCCGATATCACGGAGACGCCGATGGTCGAGATCGAGCACCTGTCCCTCTGGTACGGGACCAAGCAGGCCCTCGGGGACGTGTCGATGGCGATCGCCAAGCACCGGGTGACGGCGTTCATCGGCCCGTCGGGATGCGGCAAGAGCACGCTGCTGCGGTGCCTGAACCGCATGAACGACCTGGTGGACGGCGTGCGCATCGAGGGGACCGTCCGCATCGGCGGCGCCGACATCTACGACCCCTCCATCGACGTGACCGACCTCCGCAGGCGCGTGGGCATGGTGTTCCAGAAGTCCAATCCGTTCCCGAAGTCGGTCTTCGAGAACGTCGCCTTCGGGCCCCGGATCCTGGGCGTCCGCAACCGGGACGACCTGGCGGCCATCGTGGAGCGCAGCCTCCGGGCGGCGGCGCTCTGGGACGAGGTGCAGGACCGCCTGGGCGACAGCGCGCTGAGCCTCAGCGGCGGCCAGCAGCAGCGGCTGTGCATCGCCCGGGCCGTGGCCGTGGAGCCCGACGTCCTGCTGATGGACGAGCCGTGCTCGGCCCTGGATCCCATCGCCACGGCGAGGATCGAGGAGCTGATGCTGGAGCTCAAGAACGCCTACACGATCGTCATCGTCACGCACAACATGCAGCAGGCGGCGCGGGTCTCCGACGACACGGGCTTCATGCTGCTCGGCGAGCTGGCCGAGTTCGGCGTGACGCGCGCGCTGTTCACGAACCCGCGCGACAAGCGGACCGAGGATTACATCACGGGCCGGTTCGGGTAGGGCGGAGCGGCCATCGGGGGAGACGATGCCACGCCACTTCCACGAGGAGCTGGGGGCGCTCAAGCAGACGCTGCTCGCCATGGGCGCCCTGGTCGAGGATCAGATCCGCCGGGCCATGCGCGCGCTGGTCGAGCGCGACGCCGCGCTCGCCCGCGACGTCATCGAGCGCGACCAGCGGGTCAACGCCCACGACGTCGAGATCGACGAGAAGTGCGTGGAACTGCTGGCCCTGCACCAGCCGGCGGCCGGCGACCTGCGCTTCATCACCACGGCCATGAAGATCGTCACCGACCTCGAGCGGATCGGCGACCAGGCCGTCAACATCGCCCAGCGCGCCATCGAGCTGAACGAGGAGCCCCAGCTCAAGCCCTACATCGACCTGCCGCGGATGGCCGACAAGGCCCAGGCCATGGTGAAGGACAGCCTGGACGCCTTCGTGGCCCGGGACACGGCGCTGGCCCGGCAGGTCTGCGCGCGGGACGCCGAGGTCGACGCCCTCAAGGAGCAGATCTTCCGCGAGCTGCTCACCTACATGATGGCCGACCCGAAGACCATTCCCCGCGCCATCCGGCTCATCCTCGTCTCGCGCTTCCTGGAGCGGGTGGCCGATCACGCCACCAACATCGCCGAGATGGTCGTCTACCTGGTCGAGAGCCGGATGGTGCGCCACACGCTGGCCTGAGGCCCGGCGGCGGGCCGTATACTCGCGGCGTGCCGCTCGCCGACGCGGTCCTGCTCCTCGCCAACCTCCTCTACGCGACCTCGTACGTGGCCACGCGCGTCGCCCTCGACGACGTGCCGCCGGCCACGCTGGCCCTCCTCCGCCTGCTCCTCGCCGCGCTCGTCCTGGTGCCGGTCGCGCGGCGGGCGAACGGCGAGCCGATCGTGGCGTGGGCCGACCGGTGGCGCCTGGTGGCCATGGGCGTGGTGGGCTTCGGGGCGGCGTTCGCGCTGGCACACTGGGGGCTCGCCGCCTCCACCGCCACCAACGCCGCGCTGCTGGTGGTGGTGGAGCCGCTGACCCTGCTCCTGCTCGGCCCCGCGCTGCTCGGCGAGCGCCTGACCCCGCGCGAGCGGGCGGGCGCCGCCTGCGCGCTGGCCGGCGCCGTCCTCGTCGTCGTCAACGGCGTGCCCGGCGTGACCGAGCGTCTCGTCCCGCACTGGCGGGGGGACCTGCTGCTCGTGCTCTCGGGCGTGGCCTACGCGGCCTACACGCTCTTCGGCCGTCGGCTCCTGACCCGGCACCGCGCGCTGCCCCTCACGGCGCGCTCGATCGTGTGGGGGATCCCGGCGATGGTGCCGCTGGCCGCGGCCGAGTGGGCGCACGGCCTGCGTCCGGCGTGGACGGCGGCCTCGCTGACCGGCACGCTCTACCTGGCCCTCGTCATCACGGCCCTCGGCTATCTCACCTGGAACTGGGCGCTCGAGCGGGTGACGGCGGCGCGGGCCGGGGTGTTCCTGAACGTGCAGCCGGTGGCCGGCGCCGGCCTCGGCGTGGCGCTGCTGGGCGAGCCGCTCACCGTGTTCACGGCCGTGGGCGGCGTGCTGGTGGTGGCCGGGCTCGCCCTCACCGTGAAGAGTCCGCGGCCCGGTGAACCGGGTTCGCTATACTGAGGTCGTGCCCGAGCCACGGAAGTATCAGCTGCAGAACGAGGCCGCCAATCGCCTGATCCTCGAGCTGCTCGACGTCGCCGGGGTGCCGCCGGAGCGCCGCGTGCTGTTCCAGCAGCTGCTCACCACGGCGCTGAAGCTGCACGAGGACGGCGCGTCCACCGGCGACGCCAAGATCACCAACGCCGCGCTGAAGGAGCTGCGCTACGGCTACAAGGTGTTCGCGCCGTACCGCGACACCCGCAAGGTCACCGTCTTCGGCTCGGCGCGCACGCCGTCGGACCAGGAGGCGGCGGCGGCCGCCCGCGACTTCGGCCGCCGCATGGTCGAGGACGGCTGGATGGTCGTCACCGGCGCCGGCGCCGGCATCATGGGCGCCGCGCAGGAGGGGGCCGGCGCCGAGCGCTCGTTCGGCCTCAACATCCGCCTGCCCTTCGAGCAGGAGGCGAACGCCTGGATCGCCTCCGACCCGAAGCTGATCACGTTCAAGTACTTCTTCACCCGCAAGTTCTTCCTGCTCAAGGAGGCCAGCGCGGTCGCGCTGTTCCCGGGCGGCTTCGGCACGATGGACGAGACGTTCGAGCTGCTGACGCTGATGCAGACGGGCAAGTCGTCGATCGTGCCCGTCGTGCTGGTGGAGGTCGGACCGAAGCCCTACTGGCGCATCTGGAACCGCTGGATCGGCGGCGTGCTGGTCGAGCGGGGGCTCATCGACCCCGCCGACGTGAGCTTCTACCAGATCGTCGACGGCGCCGAGGCGGCGGTGCGCGCGGTGCTCGCCTTCTACCGCGTCTTCCACTCCTCGCGGATCGTGGGCGACAATCTCGTCCTGCGACTGCAGCGGCCGCTCGCCGACGCCGAGGTCGCGGCCCTGCAGGGGCAGTTCGACGACATCCTCAAGGGGCCGGTGGACCAGTCGCCGGGGCCGGTGCCGCAGGAGCTGAACGAGTTCCCGACGCTGCCGCGCCTGATCCTGCCGTTCAACCGGACGTCGTACGCGCGGCTGCGGCAGCTGATCGACTTCGTGAACTCGCTCGACGCCGACCGCCACCGCTCGGACGCGCCGCCGGCGAGCCCCGGGCTCGAGGGCATCGACCCGCCGACCGCGGGCTGAGCGGGCCCGGCGCTCGCGCGCCCGCTACTCGGGCTCGGGGCGCTCCTCGGTCACCTGGCACTCCGTGCACACCCACGTCCGCAGCACGATCTTGGTGTGGTCGTCGCGCCGCAGCGTCCAGGGGATGAAGGCGCGGCGCCCGCAGCGCGGGCAGCGCTCGGGGTTGGCGCCGGCGGGCAGCTGCGAGGGCAGCCAGGGGATCTTCGCGGGCATCGGTCGGCGATGGTACCACGCGCGCCGGGCGGGCCGGGCGCGGCGCCGCGGCGGTCAGGCCACCACGCCGCGCACGGCCCAGGCGCGGGCCAGGAGGTGGATGCTGCCGTCGTCGCGGATCGGCAGCCGCCGGCGCACCTCCTCGCGCAGCGCGCGGCGCCGGTCCTCGTCGAGCGACATGCAGTAGCCCGGCGCCGGCGCCTGGCCGCCGAGGAACGGCGTCCAGTAGTCGTCGAAGTCGCGGAACACGGTCGGCACGTCGAGGGCGCGCGTCTCCACGCCGAGCAGGCCGGCGTCGCGGAAGAGCGCCGCCAGCGGCTCCGGGCGGCACATGGGAAAGCGCCGCCCCTCGTCCAGGGGCGCCGCCGCACGGTCGAGGGCCACCGCGGCGTCCCAGAAGTGCCGCATCATCTGCATCTGGCCGGCGTAGTCCCACACGTAGGCGGCCACCGTGCCGCGCAGGCGGGTCACGCGGCGCATCTCGGCCACCGCCTTGGGCGGGTCGGGCACGAAGTTCAGCACGAGGCCGGAGATCGTCACGTCCACCGCGCCGTCGGCGAGCGGCAAGCGCTCGGCGCTGCCCGGGCGGAACTCCGCGCGCGGGTCGAGCACGCGACGCCCGGCGTGCTCGAGGTGCGCGGTGGACGGATCGACGCCGACCACGCTGCGCGGCGCCATCGCGGCCAGCACGGCCTCGGTCAGCGCGCCGGTGCCGCAGCCGACGTCGAGCCAGCGGAGCCCCGGCGGCAGCGCCAGCCAGGCGAGCAGGTCGCGGGCGGCGGGACGGCTCCACCGTCCCACGTAGACCTCGTACGCCTCGCCGCTGGCCCAGGAGTCGGTCACGCCGCCACGCGATCCCGAGGCGCGCCACGACGACGCCGGGGCGTGCCGAGCGGGGCCCCCATCATGCAAGCCACGCGCGACAGAGGCAGGCCGGGGCTCCGCCGCGGCGTGCCGAAGGCGGGGGGCTTGGGGGCCATGTCGGGGCCCCCATCATGCAAGCCACGGGCGACAGAGGCAGGCCGCGGCTCCGCCGCGGCGTGCCGAAGGCGGGGGGCTTGGGGGCCATGTCGGGGCCCCGATCATGCAAGCCACGGGCGACAGAGGCAGGCCGCGGCTCCGCCGCGGCGTGCCGAAGGCGGGGGGCTTGGGGGCCATGTCGGGGCCCCCATGTTCATAGACTCCTCGGGTCGAGGACGTCCCGGAGGGTGTCGCCGACCAGGTTGATGGCGAGCACGGTGGCCAGGATGGCCAGCCCCGGGAAGGTGGGCAGCCACCACGCCACGGTGACGAAGTCGCGGCCCAGCGAGATCATCTGGCCCCACGTCGGGTAGGCGCTGCCGGATCCGACGCCGAGAAAGGACAGCGCCGCCTCCTGCAGGATCGCCTGCGCCACCTGCAGCGTCGACAGCACCACGATGGAGGAGAAGGTGTTCGGGAGCAGGTGCCGCAGGATGATCCGCGTCGAGCCGATGCCCAGCGCGCGGGCGGCCTCGACGAAGTCCTTGTCGCGGAGCGCGAGCACCTCCGCGCGCACGACGCGCGCGTAGCGCTCCCAGCCGGTGAGTCCCAGCACCAGCACGATGGTGACCAGGCTGGGCCCGAGCGCGGCCACGAAGGCCAGCGCGAGCAGGAGCTGGGGGAACGACCACGTGATGTCCACGATCGTCATGAGCACGGTGTCGACCCGGCCGCCGACGAACCCGCTCGTGAGGCCCAGCGTGACGCCCACCAGCACGCTGACCACCACGGCCAGCGTGCCGACGAGCAGCGAGATGCGCGCGCCGTGGATCATCCGGCTCAGGATGTCGCGGCCGACCTGGTCGGTGCCGAGGGGGTAGGCCGCGCTGCCGCCCGGCTGCCACACCGGCGGCGTGAAGCGGCGGATCAGGCTCTGCCGGGCGGGATCGTGCGGCGCCACCCACGGGGCGGCCACGGCGGCGCCGATGATGACGAGTAGCACGAGGGCCCCGGCGATGGCCGCGGGGTTGCGGACGAACTTGCGCCGGGCGCGCGAGCCCTCGCTCCCGCGGGTGGCGGCCGCGTCGTAGGTGAGGGTCGGCGAGGGCAGTGTCCCGATGGCCATGGTCACCGCAGGCGGATCTGCGGATTCAGGTAGACGTAGAGCACGTCGACGGCGAGGTTCACGGTGACCACGATCATGGCGAGCATGAACACGCCCGCCTGCACGACGGGGAAGTCCAGCTGCCGGATGGCGCCGACGATGAGCCGCCCGACGCCCGGCACGGCGAAGACGGTCTCGGTGATGATGGCCCCACCCAGCAGCAGCCCGAACTGCAGCCCGATGACCGTGACCAGCGGCAGCGCCGCGTTCTTCAGGGCGTGGCGCAGGATGACGATCCACTCCGACACGCCCTTGGCCCGGGCCGTGCGCACGTAGTCGAGATTGATCACCTCGAGCATGCTCGAGCGCACGATGCGCAGCAGCAGCGGCGCGCTGAAGGTGCCGAGCGTGATGGTGGGCAGCACGGCGGCTGCCCAGGAGTCCCAGCCCGAGACGGGGAGCAGCCGCCACTGCACCGAGAACAACAGGATGAGCATGATGCCCGTCCAGAACACCGGCATCGACTGGCCGAGGAAGACGACCACCGTGGCGGCGTGGTCCGTGAGCGAGTTGCGCCGGACCGCGCTGTAGATGCCGGCGGGCACGGCCACCAGGATCGCCAGCACCATGGACGCGACGGTCAGCGTGAGCGTGGTCGGCATGCGCTCCAGCACCAGCGAGGCGGCGGGCTGGCCGTGGTGAAAGAAGGACTTGCCGAAGTCGCCGACGGCGGCGCTGGCCACGAAGCGCCCGAACTGCACGGGCAGGGAGTCCGTCAGCCCGAGGGCCTCCCGGAGACGGGCACGGTCGGCCTCGGGCGCCTCGGGCATGATGAGGGCCACGGGGTCGCCGCTCGCGTGCAGGATGCCGAACGTCACCAGCGAGACACCCGCGCACACCACCACGAAGCGCACCAGCCGGCGGACGAGGAACGAGGTCATGGCACCCGACGGCGCCCCGCGCCCCGGGGCGCGACCGCCGCGCGCCGCGCCGGAGGCCCGGCGCGGCGCCTCACCGGCCGGGCCCTCCGTGGCGACACGGCGGAACGCCCTGCGGCGGCGCCGCTATCGCTTGGGCTTGGCGTCGAAGAGCCAGAGCCACTCGTCGCCGCGCGCCGCGTACTCGACTTTCCTGGAGAGCCCCAGCGTGTCGTACTGCGTCCACAGGAAGATCGCCGGCGCCTCCTCGCGGATCATGTGCTGGATCTGCGAGTAGATCTTCTTGCGCCGCGGCTGGTCGACGATCGAGCGCGCCTCGTCGATGAGCTTGTCGAGGCCCTCGATGCGCGTGTAGTGCTTGCCGATCCAGCCGCCCGGCTCGGTGTGGTAGAGCGGGTGCAGCACGGCGTCGGCGTCGAAGACGGAGTAGTTGCCCCAGGAGCCGTAGTAGCCGTGGGTGGCCTTGCCCTCCTGCTGCAGGAACTTGTTCCAGGCCGGACCCGGGTCCCAGAGCTTCGGCGTCGTCCGGATGCCGGCCTCGGTGAGCATCTGGCAGATGGCCTCGAACACGGGCCGGAACTCGACGAAGGCGCTGTGCAGGGTGATGTCCACCCCGTTCGGGTGGCCGGCCTGGGCCAGCAGGGCCTTGGCCTTCTTGAGGTCATAGCCGTAGGGCTTCACCTCGGGGTCGTGGCCGAAGGCCGGCGGCTGCACGACCGTGGCCACCTGCCGCCCGAGGCCGGCCATCATCTTCTGGATGATGGCCTGCTTGTCCACCGCCCAGTTGGCCGCCTGCCGGACGAGCTTCTTGTCCATCGGCGGGTGGCGCATGTCGAACTCGACGTAGTGCACGCGCAGGATCGGGCCCGAGCTCACGTAGGTCTGGGGGTGGCCCTTGAGGTCGGGCACCAGGTCGGCGGAGACGTTGCGGATCAGGTCGACGCCGCCCGTCTTGAGCTCGGCCACCTGGGTGGCGATCTCGGGGATGGCGCGGATCACCAGGTTCTTGAAGGGGGGCTTGCCGCGCCAGTGCTGGTCGAAGGCTTCCAGCCGGATGTGCTGGTCGCGCTTCCACTCCACGAGCTTCCAGGGCCCCGTCCCGACGGTCGCGGTCGTGCCGAAGGCCTCCTCGCCCACCTTCTCGACGTGCTTCTTCGGCACGACGGGGAAGAACACGAGGCGCTCCAGCAGGAGCGGGAAGGGCTTGTCGGTCACGATGTGGATCGTCTCGGGGTTGACGATCCGCACCTCCTTGATGGCCCGGATGTTGCCGTACTGCGGCGACTTCTTCTTCTCCTTGCCCGGCTCGAGGACGCGCTCGAAGGAGAACTTCACGTCCTCGGCGGTCATGGTGTCGCCGTTGTGGAATTTCACGCCCTTGCGCAGCTTGAACTCCCACGTCGTGTCGTTGAGGGCCTTCCAGGACGTGGCCAGCGAGGGCTCGTACTCGAGCTTGGTGTTCTTGTGCAGCAGCGAGTCGAACATGTTGATGTTGACCAGGATGCCCACGCGCTCGAAGTGCATGTGCGGATCGAGCGTGGGGGCGTGCGACACGAGCGCGACCACGAGGGTGTCCTTGGCCTGGGCGTGCGCCGGGGCGGCGGCGGCCACGACGAGCGGCAGGGCGAGGAACGGAAGCAACCAGCGCCTCATCGGGTGTCCTCCTTGGGCCGGGGTGAGTCCGACAACGCGGTCGCGTCGATGCGAGCGTGGCGACCATATATCACGCCGGCGGGCGCTTGACAATGCGGCAGCCCGCGCGCCCACCCGCTACAATAACGGCCATGAGGCGGCTCCGGATCGGCCTGGCCCAGATCGATCCCACCGTGGGCGACATCGAGGCCAACGCCCGCCGCATCGTGGAGGCGATCGAGCGGGCGCGGGCCCAGGGCTGCGCCCTGGTGGCCTTCCCGGAGCTGGCCGTGCCCGGCTACCCGCCCGAGGACCTGGTCTTCAAGCCGGCATTCATCGAGGCCAACCTCCGGGCCCTCGACGACGTCACGCGCGCCACCCGCGGCCTCACCGCGGTGGTGGGCTTCATCGACCGCCGCGACGACGTGTACAACGCCGCCGCCGTGCTGCACGACGGCGTGCGGGCGGGCGTGTACCACAAGCAGTACCTGCCGAACTACGGCGTCTTCGACGAGAACCGGTACTTCCAGGCCGGCGCCGAGACGCCGGTGTTCATCGCCGGCGACACCACGTTCGCCGTGAACGTGTGCGAGGACGTCTGGTACCCGACCGGCCCCACGACCGTGCAGGCCCTGGCCGGCGCCGAGCTGGTCGTGACCATCAACGCCTCGCCCTACCACGCCGGCAAGGCGCAGGCGCGGGAGCGCATGGTGGCCACGCGCGCGGCCGACGACCTCGTGTGCCTGGCCTTCGTGAACATGGTGGGCGGCCAGGACGAGCTCGTGTTCGACGGCGCCAGCGTGGTCGTGAACGAGCGCGGCGAGGTCATCGCCCGGGGGGGCGCCTTCGAGGAGGACCTGGTCGTCGCCGACCTCGACCTCGACGCCGTCTTCCACGCCCGCCTGCACGACCCGCGCCGGCGCCAGGAGAAGCGGCGCCTCGAGGACCGGGCCACGCGCATCGTGCTGCCGCCGCTGCCGGCGCCCGAGGGGCCGCCGCTGACGCGGCGGCTCGAGACGCCGCCGGCGCCGGTCGCCGAGGTGTTCCAGGCCCTGGTCCTGGGCACGCGCGACTACGTGCGCAAGACGGGCTTCAAGCACGTCGTCATCGGGCTCTCGGGCGGCGTCGACTCCTCGCTGGTGGCGGCGATCGCCGTGGAGGCCCTGGGCCGCGAGAACGTCACCGGCGTCACGATGCCCTCGCCCTACTCGTCGGCGGGCACCCGGGGCGACGCCCGGCGGCTGGCCAGGACCCTGGGCATCGAGTTCCTGGCCCTGCCCATCACGCCGGTGTTCGCCGCGTTCAAGCGGGCGCTGGCCCGGCCGTTCAAGGGCTTCCCCGAGGACGTGGCCGAGGAGAACATCCAGGCGCGCGTGCGCGGCACGCTCTTGATGGCGCTGTCCAACAAGTTCGGCTGGCTGGTGCTGACGACGGGCAACAAGAGCGAGATCGCGGTCGGGTATTCCACGCTCTACGGCGACATGGCCGGCGGCTTCGCGGTGATCAAGGACGTGCCGAAGACGCTCGTGTACGACCTGGCCCGCCACGTCAACGAGCGCGCCGGCCGCGCCGTCATCCCCGAGACCGTCTTCACGCGGCCTCCATCCGCCGAGCTGCGTCCCGGCCAGACCGACCAGGACACGCTCCCGCCGTACCCCGTCCTGGACGCGATCCTGGAGGCCTACGTCGAGGACGACCGGTCGGTGGCCGACCTGATCGCGCTCGGCTTCGACCCCGACACCGTGCGCAAGGTCGTCCGCATGATCGACACCAACGAGTACAAGCGCCGCCAGGGCCCGATCGGCGTCAAGATCACCCCCCGCGCCTTCGGCCGCGACTGGCGCCTGCCCATCGTGAACCGGTTCCGCCAGTAGCCGGGGGCTCCAGCGCGGCTCCTGGCGTCCAGCGCACGCGGTCGAGCCGGAAACCCGGGCGGCGGACGCCAGAGGGGCGTGGACGGCATCCGGGCCCTGTGGCTCCTCGACGGCGGGGCAGGCGGGCGCTGTGCGGGCGGGCCTCCGCGGGACCTGACGAATCTGCGACCGGCCCCCTCGGCTCGCCGGGAAGTCGGAGCGCTCGAGACGAGCGTGGCGCGACCGATCATTTCGCGCGTCGAGGCCCTCGCGACCGATCCCTACAGAGAGGAGGCGGCTTCACGCTGGCGTGGGTCGGACCTCCGGACAGCGAGGTGAGGACGTGAACGAGTACGGGCGACAGAGCCCCTGGCGCGATACGGTGGCCGCCGACACGGCGACAGCGCGTGAACTCGCTGCCCGGCTCGAACATCGCGCCAAGGCGGCCGACGAAGTCGCCGCCCGCCACACGTATCTCGAACTCCTCGACATCGCCGCGGGGGAGCGCGTCCTGGACGTGGGCTGCGGTAGTGGCGCCGTTACCCGGGAAATCGCGAGACGCGTCGGTACCGCTGGCCTCGCGATCGGGCTCGACCCGAGTCCCGCGCTCCTGGTCATCGCGCGCGAACTCGCTCGGGACGCGGGCCTGGACGGCCGCACGGAATTCCGCGAGGGCAGCGCCCTGGCCTTGCCGTTCCCGGACCGTTCGTTCGACGCCGTGGTGTGCGTCACTGTCCTCTCGCACGTGCCGGAGGGAGAACGTGCCATCCCTGAGCTCATCCGGGTGCTGAAGGCGGGGGGACGTCTCGGCGTCTTCGACCTCGACACGGACATGACCGCCTTCACGCATTCCGATCGCGCCCTCACTCGCCGCATCATCGCTGCCGCGTCGGATGAGACGGCTGTGGACGGCTGGCTGGTGCGGCGGCTGCCGCGGCTCTTCCAGGAGGCTGGCATCGTCGACATCCGCGCGCGCGGCTTCTTCCCGATCGAGACCGACCAGGACAGCTTCTACGTCACCATGGCCAGCCGCTGCGCGGACGCCGCCGTCAAGGCAGGCGCGATCACCGAGTCCGAGCGCAGCACCTGGCTCACGGAACTCCATGAGCGAGTGGCGCACGGGCCGATCATCGCTGGACGGCTTCACATTTTCGTGTGGGGCCGCAAGCCGGCATGAGCTCATCCCGGCCGCACACGCGGCGGGGCGACGTTGGACGCATAACGAACCGCTTCAGCCGACCGGCTCCGCCGCCGGCGGAGCGCTGGCGTTGTCTGCCCTCGACCGCAGGCCGACAGGGAAACGGCCGGAAGACCTCTTCACGGGACCGGGCCCGCCCGGCGGGCATGCCTGAGCTCAGCCGGTCTCACGGGATCGTCATCGAGATCCTCGACGACGACCACAACCCGCCTCACGGTCACGCCGAGTACGGCGAACATGAGGCCTCGTCAGCATCGCGACGTTGGCGAAGATCGAGGCGCCCGAGCACGGCTGGCGCAGGCCGAGGCGCTGGTGCTGAAGTGTGTCGGCGGCTCTCCCCGGGCGTTGCCGGCCCGATTCGAGCCGCGTGTCAGCTCGCGGCCGGCGTCATCTGCAGCGCGTGCAGTCGCCGGTAGAGGCCGTCGCGGGCGAGGAGGTCGTCGTGGCGGCCGACCTCGGCGATGCGGCCCTCGTGCACGACGACGATGCGGTCGGCGTTGCGCACCGTGGCCAGGCGGTGGGCGATCACGAGCACGGTGCGGCCGCGCATCAGGTCGGCCAGCGCCTGCTGGATCATGAACTCGCTCTCGGCGTCGAGATCCGAGGTGGCCTCGTCGAGGATGAGGATGGGCGGGTTCTTCAGGAAGGCGCGGGCGATGGCGATGCGCTGGCGCTGGCCGCCGCTGAGCCGGACGCCGCGCTCGCCCACCAGCGTGTCGTAGCCGTCGGGGCAGGCCACGATGAAGTCGTGGGCGTGGGCCTGGCGGGCGGCCCGCTCCACGGCCTCGGGCGGCGCGTCCGGGCGGCCGTAGGCGATGTTGTAGCGGATGCTGTCGCTGAAGAGGAAGGTCTCCTGCGTCACGATGCCCATCAGCCCGCGCAGCGAGGCCTGGGTGACGTCGCGCACGTCGTGGCCGTCCACGGTGATGCGCCCGCCGGTGACGTCGTGGAAGCGGGGGAGCAGGTCCATGAGCGTGGACTTGCCGGCCCCGCTCATGCCCACGAAAGCCACGACCTCGCCCTTGGCGATCGTCAGCGCGATGTCGCGCAGCGCGGGCTCGGCGGTTCCCCGGTACTGGAACGTCACGTCCTCGAACCGGATGACCTCGCGGAAGTCGGTCAGCACCACGGCGCCGGGGCGGTCGGCCAGCGCGGGCGGCCGCTCGATGATCTCGAACACGCGCTCGACGGACCCCGTCGTCTGCTGCACCGTGTTCAGCGCCCGCGACAGCCGCCGCGCCGGCCCGTAGAGCATGATGACGGCGGCCGTGAACGAGAAGAAGGTGCCGGGCGTCATGTCGCCGGCGATGACGCGGTACCCGCCGTACAGGATGGCGGCCACGATGCCGAGGGCGCCGGCCACCTCCATGAGCGGCTCGGTCAGCTCGTCGGCCCGGGCGTTCCGGAGCGACAGGTCCAGCAACCGCCCGTTGAGGGTGTCGAAGCGCGCTTGCTCGTGCTGCTCGCGCCCGAAGGCCTTGACGATCTTGGTGCCGGCGAACGACTCGTGCAGCAGCACGGCCAGCTGGGCCAGCCGCTCCTGGTAGCGCTTGTTGATGGCGTAGAGGCGGCGGCCGATCTCGCGCACGACGAGGGCGATGATCGGGAAGGCCACCAGCGCGGCCAGGGTCAGCAGCCACTCGCGGGCTACCATCACCACGAGCAAGGCCACCATCGTGCCCACCTGCCGGACGGCCATCACCAGGATGCTCGAGGACAGGCGGGCCAGCCGGTAGACGTCGGTGAGGATCCGGGACATCAGGTCGGCCGAGTGCATGTCGGCGAAGAACGCCAGGGGCATGGACTGCAGGTGCGTGTAGAGGTCCCGGCGCAGCCGCGCCACCACGCGCTCGCCCACCGCGGCCATCAGGTAGGCCTGGGCGTACCGGGCCGCGCCCTTGACGACGTAGGCGCCGAGGATCGCCGGTGGCACCAGGCGCAGCATCGTCTCGTCGCGGCGGATGAAGATGTCGTCCATGGCCGGCTTGACGAGCCAGGCGATGGCCCCGTCCATGGCGGCGACGACGAGGGCCAGCACGCCGCCGAGCGCGAGCACCGGCGCGTGCGGCCGCACGTACGGCAGCAAGCGCCGGTACGGCGCCAGCAGCCTCATCGGCGTTCCCGCCCGGCGAGCAGCCGCTCGTAGAGGGCCTCGATGGCGTCGAGCTTGGCACGCGCCGAGAAGCGGGCGTGCACGAGCTCGCGGCCCGCCCGCGCCGTCGCGCGGCGCAGTCCCTCGTCGGCGGCCAGGCGGAGGATGGCCTCCGCCAGCGCCGCCGGCGCCCGCGGCGGCACCAGCAGGCCCGTGCGGCCGTCGGCGACCAGCTCCGGATTGCCCTCGAGCGCGGTGGCCACCACGGCCGTCTCCACGGCGAGGGCCTCGCGCAGCGAGCCGGTGAGGCCCAGGCCGGCGTAGGAGGCGTCGACGCAGCAGTCGCTGGCGCGGAGGATCCGGGGGACGTCCTCGCGATAGCCCCACACGTGGACGCGGCCGTCGAGCCCTCGCGCGCGGGCGCGCTCGAGCAGGGGCTGGGGGCGCCGCGCGCCCACGATCAGCAGGCGCGCGGGCGGGACACGGGAGGCCACCTCGCCCATGGCGTCGATGACGTCGTCGTTGCCCTTCCACGAGCGGACGCCGACCTGCGTCACCAGGAAGTGCTCCGGCCCGAGCCCGAGCTCGCGCCGGATCGCCGAGCCGTCGACGCCGGGATGGAACCGCGTCGTGTCCGTGCCGGAGTAGATCACGTGGATCTTGTCGGCGCGCACGCCGGCGGCCACGAGGCCCCGCTTGATCGACTCGCACACCGCGACGATGGCCGTCACCCGGCCGGTCGTGTAGCCGAGCCGGGCGAACGGGTCGAGGGGAAAGGACACGCCGCGGTTGAGCACGAGGACGGGGATCGGCACGAACAGCCCGGCCATCAGGGCCAGCGTGCGGGCCTTGCCCTTCTGCGCGTGCACCACCTGGATGCGGTGCTTGCGCAGCACCCGCACCAGGCGCCGCACCGAGCGCAGGTCGACCTCCGAGCTCATCGGCAGCGGGTAGTAGGGCACGCCGAGCTCGCGCGTGCGCGCCGCCCAGCCCTCGCTCGGCCGCGTGGCCACCACCACCTCGTGGCCGCGATCGCGCAGACCCAGGGTGAGGTCGCGGAGCTGGATGGCGGCGCCGGTGAAGTAGTCGGACTTCGGGTAGAGCTGGAGGATCCTCACCGGCGCCTACCGGCCGAAGAAGGCCCTCACCGCGGCGATCACCGCGTCGATCTCGGCGTCGGAGTGGCCCGCCGACATGGGGAGCGAGAGGATCTCCTCCACGAGCCGCTCCGTCCGCGGCAGCGGCGGCGGCGCCAGCGCCGCCACGGCGGGCTGGCGGTGCGTCGGCACCGGATAGTGCACGCCCGTCTGGATGCCGCGCGCCTTGAGGAAGGCGCCCAGCGCGGCGCGCTCCGGCGTGCGGACCACGTAGAGGTGATGGACGTGGCGCGCGTGCTCGCGCTCGGCGGGCAGGGCCAGGGGCAGGCCGTCCAGCCCGGCGGCGTAGCGCGCGGCCAGCGCCCGGCGGCGGTCGTTCATGGCCGGCAGCCGCCGGAGCAGCACGCGCAGCGCGGCCGCCTGCAGCTCGCTGAAGCGCAGGTTGAAGCCCACCTCGGCGTGCACGTCCTTGTTCAGCCGGCCGTGATCGCGCAGGCGCCGGCACCGCGCGGCGAGCGCGTCGTCGCTGGTGAGCACGGCGCCGCCGTCGCCCAGGGCCGGCAGGTTCTTGGATGGATAGAACGACAGCACGGCGGCGCGCCCGAAGGAGCCCACCACGCGGCCGTCCCAGACCGCGCCCTGCGCCTGCGCGCAGTCCTCGAGCAGCCAGAGGCCGTGACGGGTCGCCACGTCCTGCAGCGCCGGCAGGTCGGCGGGCTGGCCGTAGAGGTGCACGGGCAGGATGCCGACGGTGCGAGGCGTCACCTTCGCCTCGGCGTCCTTGGGATCCATCGTGTACCACTCGTCGACGTCGACGAAGACCGGCGTGCCGCCGGCGAAGCAGACGGCCTCGATCGTCGGGAACGCCGTGTGCGAGGGCGCCAGCACCTCGTCCCCGGGCCCGACGCCGAGCGCCTTCAGCGTGAGCCAGAGGGCGGCGGTGGCCGACGTCGTCAGGACGGCGTGATGGACGCCGGCGTGGCGTGCGAGCTCGGCCTCGAGCTCGCGGCACTGCGGCCCCAGGATGTACTGCCGGGAGTCGATGGCGGCGAGGACGGCCTGCTTGATCTCGTCGTCGACGGGAGGCCGGGACAGCGGGATGGTCACGGCGCGCCGTGCAGCCGGCCGTAGCGGCCCCGGAAGTAGAGGAGCGGCTCCCCCGTCCCCGTGGATCCGTGCTCCACGCGGCCGACGAAGATGGTGTGATCGCCCTCGACGTGGGCGCCGACGGTGACGCACTCGAGGTGCGCGAGCGCCCCCTCGATCAGCGGCGCGCCGAGGGCGCCCAGGCGGTACGGCACGCCGTCGAACTTGTCGAGGCGGGTCGTCGCGAAGCGCCGCGAGATCTCCTGCTGCTCGGTGGTCAGCACGTTGATCGCGAAGCGGCCGCTGTCGCGGAGGGCCGGGAACGATTGCGCCTTGTGGTCCACGCAGGCGAGCACGAGCGGCGGGTCGAGGGACAGCGACGCGAACGCGCTCACGGTGAGCCCGGTGGGCTTCAGGTCCGCGTCGCACGTGGTGACGACGGTGACGCCGGTCGCGAAGTGGCCGAGGACTCGGCGAAAATCGTCGGCGGCGATCACCAGGACTTTCTAGCAGGTCGCCCCAGCCAATGCAACATCTGGAGCGAACGGTCATGCGAGGGCGGGCCCTGGCAGACCCGCCCTCGCCGGGGGGAGGGCTGAAGCACAGACCGTCTCCGGGGGCACCGGAGTGAGCGGTCGCGTCCCGGTAACGCAAGAGCCGTTCCGCGCGCAACCCCTCGACATCTCGGACGACGCCCTGCCGCCCGCCGCACACGCTGGGTCGCCGGTCGCCTAGTTTGGGAAGATCGCTTCCCACCCGGGGCGCCGTGCGAGGCTCCGACCCGTGCTGTATAGTGACGACGTATGGTCACGGAGCGGGCGATCCTCGACGTCCTGCGCACCGTGAAGGACCCCGAGGGCCAGCGCGACATCGTCACGCTGGGCCTCGTGCGCGACCTGGCGATCCAGGACGCCGAGGTGTCGTTCACGCTGGCGTTCACGACGCAGCCGCCGGCCACGAAGGCCGCGCTCCACGCGGCCGCCTCGCGGGCGGTGGCCCAGGTGCCGGGTGTCGCCAGGGTCAATGCCCGCATCGGCAGCGCGCCGCGCCCGGCCAGCGCCGCGCCCGGCGGCCACGCCGCCCACGCCGGGCACGGGCATGCCGGGCACGCGCCGGGCGCCGCCGCGGCCCCGGCGGCCGACCTGATCCCCGAGGTCCGGCACACCATCGCCGTGTCGTCCGGCAAGGGCGGCGTCGGCAAGTCCACGGTGGCCGTCAACCTGGCCGCGGCGCTGCGCGCCGGCGGCGCCCAGGTGGGCCTCATCGACTCCGACGTGTACGGGCCCGACGTGCCGCTCATGCTGGGCTCGCGCGGGCGGCCCGGCATGTTCGAGAACCGCATCATCCCGGTGGAGGCCCACGGCATCAAGATGATGTCGATCGGCCTCCTCGTCGGCGACCGCGAGGCCCTGGTGTGGCGCGGGCCGATGATCCACTCGTTCATCCAGCAGATGCTGCGCGACGTGAACTGGGGCGCCCTGGACTACCTGGTCTTCGACATGCCGCCCGGCACCGGCGACGCCCAGCTCTCGCTCTCGCAGGTGATCCCGCTCTCGGGCGCCGTCATGGTCACCACGCCGCAGGACGTCGCGCTGCTCGACGTGCGCAAGGCCATCGGCATGTTCCAGCGCCTCAACGTGCCGCTCCTCGGCATCGTCGAGAACATGAGCTGGTTCGCCTGCCCGCACTGCGGGGAGCGCACCGACATCTTCGGCGACGCCGGCGGCCGGCGCCTGGCCGAGGAGTACGGCGTGCCGCTGCTCGCGCAGCTGCCGCTCGACCCGGAGACGCGCAAGGGCGGCGACGAGGGCGTGCCCATCACGCTGCGCCGGCCCGACGCGCCACAGGCGCGCGCCTTCCGCGACCTGGCCGCCGCCGTCGGGCGCCGGCTCGAGGAGCTGGCGCCGCTGCGGTCGCTGCCGAAGATCGGCTGAGGCGCGGCCGCGGCGATGCCGTCGCCCGCCCCGACGCCGCCGGCCACCCCGCTCGTCGTCGCCGTCTTCCCCCTGCCCGACGTCACGCTCTTCCCCCACGCGCCGCTGCCCCTGCACATCTTCGAGGCGCGCTACCGCGCGATGGTGACGGACGCGCTCGCCCGCGACCGGCGGCTGTGCATGGCTCGGCTCGAGCCCGGCTGGGAGGCGCACTACGGCGGTCGCCCGCCGATCGCGCCGATCGCCGCGGTCGGGGAGATCGTGTCCTGCGAGCGGCTGCCGACGGGGCGCTACAACATCGTCCTGAAGGGCCAGTGCCGGGTCCGGATCACGCGCGAGCTGCCGACCGACACGCTGTACCGCGTGGCCGTCGCCGCGCGGCTGGCCGACGAGCCGCTCGACGGCGATCCCGCGCCCTGGCTCGACCGGATCCGCGCCTCGTGCCTGCGGCTGCTCGACGCGGTGGGCCGGCCGCGCGATCTGCTCGACCCGCTGCTCGCGCGCGACCAGGCGCCGGGCGTCATCGCCGATCGCATCGCCGCCGCGGTGCTGCCCGATTCCGCCCAGCGCCAGGCGCTGCTCGAGACGCTCGACGTGGCGCGCCGGCTCGAACGCCTGGCGGCCGCGCTCGACGTGCTGGTCGAGGACCTCGGCAAGGGGCGCGGCCGATGAGGCGTGCCGCCGGCGCGCTGGCGCTCGTGGGGCTCGTGCTGGCCGCGGCCGGCGCGGAGGCCCGGACGTGGGCGTGGCTGGGCGTGCGCATCCGCGACCTGTCCGAGCAGGAGATGGACGAGATCTCGGCCCGTCACGGCATCCGCGAGGGCTTCGGGGTGGTCATCGTCGAGGTTCTGGAGGGCACGCCGGCCGCCCGCGCCGGCATCCGCAACGGCGACATCGTGGTGGCCTTCGGCGACCGTCCGGTGACCGAGACGCGCATGCTGCAGCGGCTGATCGCCTCGGCGCCGACGGGCGTGGAGACGCGCCTGACCGTGCTCCGCCGCGAGGGCCGGCGAAGTGTCGACGTGCGGCTGGCCGAGATGCCCCGCGACGTCACCGGCGACCGCGTGGCCGCCGAGTTCGGCTTCGTCCTCCGCGACGTGGAGCGTCAGGGGGACCTGGCCGGCGCCCGGCCGCCGACCTCGGCGCCGGCCGTGGCCGCCGTGCTCCGCGGCGGCCCCGCCGAGCGCGGCGGCCTCGTGGTGGGCGACGTCCTGCTGCAGGTCGGCGAGCAGGCCGTGCTCACCCGCGACAGCGCCCGCGACGCGCTGGCCGGGGCGGCGATCGAGCGTCCCCTCCGGCTCGTCGTCCGGCGGGGCGAGGAACGCCTGACCCTCACGCTGCCGGCCCCCTGACCCCGGCGGCGCCACCTTCTTGACAAAAAGCAGGCCGGCCGCGTAGGGTTTCGCCGTGGTCGGACCAGCCGGTCGGGACCGCCGGTTCGGGCTCGACGGGAGCCAACCGGCGCGGCCGCCGGTTAGACACGCGCGAGATGCCGATGATCCCAGCATCGGTCCCGGATTCCCCGCCACGGGCACGGCACGTCACCTCAGGACGGGAGGGCTTATGAACGAGACGAGCACGGTCGCTCCGGAGTCCACCCCAGCCGCCGCGCAGCCCGAGCGCCGCAGCTTCATCAAGCGAGCCGCCGGCGCCGCCGCCGCGGGGGCGGCGACCCTGGCGTTCCCGATGGTGGCCAGGGCGCAGGGGCCCATCACGATGCGCTGGCAGAGCACCTGGCCGCAGAAGGACATCTTCCACGAGTACGCGCTCGACTTCGCCAAGAAGGTCAACGACATGACCGGTGGCGACCTCAAGATCGAGGTGCTGCCCGCCGGCGCCGTCGTGCCGGCCTTCGGCCTGATCGACGCCGTGTCCAAGGGCACGCTGGACGGTGGTCACGGCGTGCTCGTGTACCACTACGGCAAGCAGACGGCCCTGGCCCTGTGGGGCTCGGGTCCGGCCTACGGCATGGACGCCAACATGCTGCTGGCGTGGCACAAGTACGGCGGGGGCAAGCAACTGCTCGAGAAGCTCTACAAGTCCATCGGGGCCAACGTGGTGTCGTTCCCGTACGGCCCGATGTACACGCAGCCGCTCGGCTGGTTCAAGAAGCCGGTCACCAGGCCGGAGGACCTGAAGGGGCTCAAGTTCCGCACCGTCGGTATCTCCATCGACCTGTTCACCGGACTGGGCGCCGCGGTGAACGCGCTGCCGGGCGGCGAGATCGTGCCCGCGCTCGACCGCGGCCTGCTGGACGCCGCGGAGTTCAACAACGCCACCTCCGACCGCATCCTGGGCTTCGCGGACGTGGCCAAGGTGTGCATGCTGCAGAGCTACCACCAGAACGCCGAGCAGCTCGAGATCACCTTCAACAAGACCAAGTTCGACGCGCTGCCGGAGAAGATGAAGCACATCATCGAGAACGCCGTCGAGGCGGCCTCCGCCGACATGGCGTGGAAGTCGATCGACCGCTACTCGAAGGACTACATCGAGCTGCAGACGAAGGACAAGGTCCGCTTCTACAAGACGCCGGACTCGATCCTGCAGCGGCAGCTGCAGATCTACGACCAGGTGGCGGACAAGAAGTCGTCCGAGAACGCGATGTTCAAGGAGATCGCCGAGTCCCAGAAGGCGTTCGCCGCGCGGGCGGTGAAGTGGGATCTCGACACCAACGTCAGCCGCCGCATGGCGTACAACCACTACTTCGGCAAGCCGGCGCCCAAGAAGAGCTAGGCGCCTCGTGACCCGATCGCTGCTGGCCAGCCGCCCGGCCCCCGCCGGGCGGCCGGCCGGTGTTGCCTGCCCATGACCGCGCGCAGCCTCGTCCGGGTCCTCGACCTCGTCAGCTACTGGTCGGGCAAGTTCTTCGCGTGGCTCATCGTGGCGCTCACCTTCGTCGTCTCCGTCGAGGTCTTCAAGCGCTACATCCTGAACGCCCCGACGGCGTGGATCTTCGACTTCAACAACATGCTGTACGGCACGCTGTTCATGATGTGCGGGGCCTACACGCTGGCCGCCGGCGGCCACGTCCGCGCCGACTTCGTCTACAGCTACATGCGCCCGCGCACCCAGGCCGCGCTGGACCTGGCGCTCTACCTGCTGTTCTTCCTGCCGGGCATCGTCGGCCTCATCTACGCCGGCTACGACTACGCCGCCGACTCCTGGCGCATCGGCGAGCACTCCACGGTGACGGCCGAGGGGCCGCCCGTGTACCACTTCAAGTCGGTCATCCCCATCGCCGGCGTCCTGGTCATCCTGCAGGGGCTCGGCGAGATCGTCCGCTGCATCGAGTGCCTGCGCACGGGCGCCTGGCCGCCGCGGCTGGAAGACGTCGAGGAGATCGACGTCATCGACACGCAGCTGTCCCACAGCGAGTACGTGGACGAGGAATCGCGCCGGATCGCCATGGAGGGCGCCCACGCCATCGACGAGGCCGCCCGCCACCGCAGCGCCGTCGAGCACAAGAATCCGTGAGCCATCCGATCCTCGGTCTCACCATGCTGGGCCTCATCGTGGTGGCCATCATGATGGGGTTCCCCACCGCCTTCACGCTGATGGGGCTCGGCATGGTCTTCGGCTACCTGGCGTTCTGGGGGCCCGGGCAGGCCTGGTACGACAACCACGTCTTCGACCTCATCGTGCAGCGCACGTACGGGGTCATGACCAACGACACGCTGCTGTCGGTGCCCCTGTTCGTCTTCATGGGCTACATCATGGAGCGGGCGGCGCTGGTCGACCGCATGTTCCACAGCGTGCAGCTGGCCTTCCGCCGCGTGCCGGCCTCGCTGGCCGTCACCACGCTGCTGGTGTGCGCCTTCTGGGGGATCGCCTCCGGCATCGTCGGGGCCGTGGTGGTGCTGATGGGCGTCATCGCCATGCGGCCCATGCTGAACGCCGGCTACGACGTGCGCCTCGCCGCCGGGGCCATCACCGCCGGCGGCACGCTGGGCATCCTGATCCCGCCCTCGGTCCTGCTCATCGTCTACGCCGCCGTGGCCGGGCAGTCGATCGTCAAGCTCTACGCGGCGGCCATGCTGCCGGGCTTCTTCCTGACGTTCCTGTACCTGGCCTACATCCTGGGCTGGGCGCTCCTGAATCCGAAGATCGCCCCGAGCCTGCGCCCGGACCAGTATCGGGTCAGCGTGCCCGACTACCTCCGGCAGCTCGAGCGCGGACCCGCGCGGCGGGTGCTGCCCGGGCTCCTGGCCGCCGTCGTGCGCCCGGGGGGCCGGGGCCTCGGCACCGCCGCCGGCCGGCCGGTCGGGTACGCCACGCTCGGCGGGAACCTGCTCGCCGTCATGGTGCCGGTGGCCCTGGTCGCCGGCACCTTCGCCCTGACGTGGTGGTACGTCGTCGTCTACAACGCGCCGGCGGCGGCCGTGGCGCCGCTCGACGGCGGCCCCCAGCTGCTCAGCGCGCCGCCCGTGACCGAGCCGGAGGCGCCGCAGGAGCTGGGATCGGCCGAGTCCGCGGCGGAGCCCGCCGGAGCCGCCGAGTCGCGCGAGGGGCCGCCCGAGCAGATGGGCACGCCGCTCGAGGAGCCGGCGCGCCCGGCGGCCAGCCACGTGCCCGAGCACTTCTACGCGTGGTTCTGGGGGCTGGCCGCGCTCTTCGCGGTGCTGCTCATCGTCTACCTCTGGCGGATGGACGGCGAGCAGCTGGAGATCCTGAAGGAGCTCGTCGTCTCCGTGGTGCCGCTGGGCGTCCTCACCGTCGTGGTGCTCGCCGTGATCCTCTTCGGCATCACCACGGCCACGGAGTCGGCGGCCATCGGCGCCCTCGGTGCCATGTACCTCGCCGTGCTGGCGAAGTACCCGCGCGAGGTGTGGTGGTGGAGTCTGGCCGGGGTGATCGGCGGCTTCCTGATCGGCTGGTGGATGCGCGGCGAGGCCATGACGCTGCTCGTCGCCTCGGCGCTCGGCGGCACGTTCGCGGGCACGCTGGGGCCGGGCCTGCGGCACCTGGCGACCTCCGAGGAGCTGCGCCGGAACATGAAGGAGTCGACCTTCCTGACGGCGAAGACGACGGCCATGGTGTGCTGGCTCTTCGTCGGCTCGGCGCTGTTCTCGGCCGTGTTCGCGCTCCACGGGGGGCAGGCGCTGGTCGAGCGCTGGGTGCTCGGCATGAACCTGTCGCCGGTGGGCTTCATGATCATCGCCCAGCTCATCATCTTCTTCCTCGGCTGGCCGCTCGAATGGACGGAGATCATCGTCATCTTCGTGCCGATCTTCATCCCGCTGCTGAGCCACTTCAACGTGGACCCCGTGCTCTTCGGCACGATGGTAGCCGTCAACCTCCAGGCGGCATTCCTGTCGCCGCCGGTGGCGATGTCGGCCTTCTACCTCAAGGGCGTATCGCCGAAGCACGTGTCGCTCAACCAGATCTTCGCGGGGATGATGCCGTACATGCTGATCGTGATCCTCTGCCTGATCTGCATGTACATCTGGCCGGGCATGACCCTGTGGCTGCCGGAGTTTCTCTACGGATCTTAGCCCGGAGGGGGCCTTCGCCCCCTCCGGCCGTCGTCGCACGGCCCGCCGGCCTGCGCCTCCCTGCCTGTCCCCCAGGTCAGGATTGCGCGGGCGAAGCCCGCGCTCGGCCGGCGGCGGCTCGGCGCCGACTTGACGGCGCGACGGTCGCGTGTCTCCTCCCGCGGCAGGGCCGCCACGCGGGCGTCGAGTGCTTGGCAGCCCGGAGCGGGTCATTCGCACCGTGTCCGGCATCGAGCGCGGGGCAAAGCCGTCGGTCGAACAGGGGGGAACGCGACTCGCGCGGCGCGGCGGTCGTGGAGGTCGGCGGTGCGCGCATCGTGCTTCGCTGAGCGGTGGTGTCCGCGGCGCGGCGGGCAGGTCGCGTGGCACGATCGGCGCAGGCGAGGGCGGGATGGGCGATCTGACGGCGGGTGAGAGCGAGATGGAGATCGAGCGGCTGAACTGGGTGGGGGCGGTGGAGATGGCGCGGCTCGTCCGGGAGGGGCGGGTGAGCGCGGAGCAGGTCGTGAGCGCGTGCCTGGCGCGGGTGCGCGAGGTGGATGCGCAGGTGCAGGCCTGGGCCTTCCTCGACGAGGAGCACGCGCTGGCGCGGGCGAGGGCGGCCGACGAGTACCGGCTGTCCGGGCGCCCCACCGGCCCGCTGCACGGCGTGCCCGTCGGCGTCAAGGACATCATCGACACGGCGGACATGCCGACCGAGAACGGCTCGGCGCTGCACGCCGGCCGCACGCCGTCGCGCGACGCCACGGTGGTGGCCCGGCTGCGCGCGGCCGGCGCGGTCGTCATGGGCAAGACGGTGACGACGGAGTTCGCCACGCGGACGCCGGGCAAGACCCGCAACCCCCACAATCCCGACCACACGCCGGGCGGCTCGTCCAGCGGCTCGGCGGCGGCCGTCGCCGCCGGCATGGTGCCGCTGGCGCTCGGCAGCCAGACGACGGGCTCGACGATCCGGCCGGCCTCGTACTGCGGGGTCTACGGCTTCAAGCCCACGCACGGGCTCATCTCGCGCCACGGCATGCTGGCCCTGTCCCGGACGCTGGACCACGTCGGCCTGTTCGGCCGCAGCATCGACGACGTCGCCCTGCTGGCGTCGGTGCTGGCGGGGCACGACGAACACGACCCGGACACGCGGCCACGGGCCCGCGTGCCGTTCGTGGAGATCGCCGCCGAGGAGCCGCCGCTGCCGCCGATGTTCGCCTTCGTCAAGACGCCGTACTGGGAGCAGACGGAGCCGGACACGAAGGCGGCCTTCGCGGAGCTCGTGGGACTGCTGGGCGACCGGGTCGAGGAGTTCCAGCTGTTCCCGTCCATGATCGAGGCGTGGCAGTGGCAGGAGGCGGTCTCGGGCGCCGAGATCGCGGTGAGCCTGGATCGCGAGTGGCGCACCGGGCGCGCGGGGCTGTCGCCGTCGCTGCGCGCGCGCATCGAGCGGGGGCGCGAGGTGCGCGCCCACGATTACGTCCGGGCGCTGGTGCGCCGGGACGCCGTGCACGCCGCCTTCGTCGAGATCTTCGAGCAGCGGTACGACGCCATCCTGACGCCGCCGGCGACCGGGACGGCGCCGAAGGGCCTGGAGTCCACCGGCGACCCCGCCTTCTGCGCGCTGTGGACGTACTGCGGCATGCCCGCGCTGAGCCTGCCGCTGCTGGAGGGCGCCAACGGGCTGCCGCTCGGCGTGCAGCTGGTCGGGCCCCGCGATGGCGATGCGCGGCTGCTGCGCACCGCCCGGTGGCTGGTGCAGCGCGTCGCCGCGGGCTGACGGCCCGCCCGTCCGCGGCCCGCACCGCCCGCCCGCGCGCAGTCGTTTTCGGCCTTCACTCCGCCGTCGCCTCCGCCGGCTGCGGCCGGCGCCGCCGTCCAGAGCGACGGATTGCCGCGCCGCGTCTAGCCCCGGCGCGCCGGTGGGCGTAGCCTCTGGGTCTCGCGGCGGTCATTTCCCAGGAGGGCGACGCATGAGCGACGACGTCAAGCGGATGTACATCGACGGCGAGTGGATCCTCGCCGACGGCGGCGGCACCTTCGACATCGTCAACCCCGCGGACCAGACCGTCGTCGCCACCGTGGCCAACGGCGCCGCGCCCGAGATCCAGCGGGCGGCCGACGCGGCCCACCGGGCCTTCCGCGACTGGTCGTCGCTGGCCTCCAAGGACCGCGGGCGCCTGCTGCTGGCGATGCAGGAGCTGATGGAGGAGCGCCGCGACGACCTGGCCCGGCTGGTCACCCTGGAGAACGGCAAACCCTTCGAGGAGGCCCGCAAGGAGGTCCAGTTCTCGCTCGGCTACTTCGGCTGGTTCGCCGAGGAGGCGCGGCGGATGGGCGGCGAATGGGTGGCCTCCCCGCAGCCGGGCAAGCGCTACTGGGTGCTCCGGCAGGCCATCGGCCCCGTCGCCGCCGTCACCCCGTGGAACTTCCCGGCCACCATGGTCACGCGCAAGATCGCGCCGGCCCTGGCCGCCGGCTGCCCGGTCGTCCTCAAGCCGGCCTCGGCCACGCCGCTCACGGCCCTGGCCATCGCGAAGATCGCCGAGGACGCGGGGCTGCCCCGCGGCGTGTTCAACGTGCTCACCACCAACCGCTCGCGCCTGGTCGGCAACGAGCTGCTGACGCACCCGCTGATCCGCAAGATCGGCTTCACGGGCTCGACCGACGTGGGCAAGGGCATCATGGAGACGGCCGCGCGGCAGATCAAGCGGCTGTCGTTCGAGCTGGGCGGCAACGCGCCGTTCATCGTCTTCGACGACGCCGACCTGCCCGCCGCGGTGGAGGGCGCCGTGGCCATGAAGTTCCTGCGCGTGGGCGGGCAGTCCTGCATCTGCGCCAACCGCATCTACGTGCAGCGCGGCATCGCCGACCGGTTCATCCCGGCCTTCGTGGAGGGCGTCAGGCGCCTCAAGGTGGCCTCGGGGTTCGAGCCCGGCGCCCAGGTCGGCCCGCTCATCAACGAGGAGACGCGCGCCAAGGTCGACCAGCTGGTGCAGGACGCCGTCAAGCGCGGCGCCCGGCTCGTCACCGGCGGCCATTACCTGACCGACGGCGCCTACAAGCGCGGCTTCTTCTACGCCCCGGCCGTGCTGCTCGACGTCAGCGACGACATGCCGATCGCCCAGGAGGAGATCTTCGGGCCGGCGGCGCCGGTGCTCACGTTCGAGACCGAGGAGGAGGTCATCCGCCGGGCCAACGCCACGAAGTTCGGCCTGGCGGCGTACTTCTACACGCGCGATCTGGCCCGCCTGATGCGCGTGGCCGAGCAGCTGGAATACGGCCTCGTCGGCGCCAACGACGCCACGGGGTACACGCACGAGATCCCCTTCGGCGGCTTCAAGGAGTCGGGGCTCGGACGCGAAGGCGGGCACGAGGGCATCGAGGAGTACACGGAGGTCAAGTCGGTCGTCGTCAACCTCGGATGAAGGTCCGGACGCGAGAGGAGGGACCCATGCCTCTCTACGAGTACTACTGCGAGCAGTGCCAGCGCGAGGTGGAAGTGAGCATGTCGATCAGCGAGCGCGACAAGGGTGGGGTGGCGTGCCCGAAGTGCGGCGGGCGCCAGATGCGGCCGCTCGTCAGCTCGGTCTTCGCCCAGACTTCGCGGAAGAGCTGAGAGGGGGAACATGAAGCTCGACGGCAAGCGGATCGCGATCCTGGCCGAGAACATGTACCAGGAGATGGAGCTGTGGGTGCCCTACTACCGGATGCGGGAGGAGGGCGCCGAGGTGAGGGTCGTCGGCGCGGGCGGCGCGAAGTCCTACGCCTCCAAGCACGGCTACCCGGTGACCGTCGACGTCCAGGCCGACCAGGTGACGGCCGTGGAGTTCGACGCGGTGATCGTGCCCGGGGGCTACGCGCCCGACATGATGCGCCGGCACCCGGCGATGGTCCGGCTGGTGCGCGAGGCGGCGCAGCAGGGCAAGGTCGTCGCCGCCATCTGCCACGCCGGCTGGATGCTCGTGTCGGCGGGCATCCTGAAGGGGCGCCAGGCCACGTCGTTCTCCTCGATCAAGGACGACCTGGTCGCCGCGGGGGCCGACTGGAAGGACGCCGAGGTGGTGGTCGACGGCAACCTGATCACCTCGCGGAGGCCCGACGACCTGCCGGCCTTCTGCCGGGCCATCGTCGCCGCGCTCGGCAAGCACTGATCCCGCCGGCGGAGGCGCGGCCGGACGCCATCCGGCCGCGCCCCGCATCGCCGTCGCGGCGCCGCGGCCGATCACCGGCGCCGGACGCTCCGGGGGGCATGGCCCGCGGCTTCTCCGGCCGCGGCGCCGCTCAGTACCCGCGGGCGCGATCCACGACGTGGCGCAGGCGCCGCCCGGCCACGAAGCGGCGCAGGTTGTCGTTGAAGACGCGCGCCAGGTCCTCCGGGAAGTCCGGGCCCGAGATGTGCGGCGTGACGGCCACGTTGTCGAGGCTCCAGAACGGGTGATCGGGCGGCAGCGGCTCCGTGGCGAACACGTCGAGCACGGCGCCGCCGATGCGCCGCTCGCGCAGCGCCGCCAGCAGGGCCGCCTCGTCGACGAGCCCGCCGCGCCCCAGGTTGAGCAGCCAGGCGGTGGGCTTCATGGCGCGCAGGGTCGCCTCGCCCACGAGCCCGCGTGAGGTGCGCGTGAGCGGCAGCACGAGCGCGACGAAGTCCGCGGTGCGCAGCGCGCGGGCCAGCGCGGCGGGCCGATGGACGCGGGCCACGCCGGCGACGGGCCGGCCGCGCCGGCTGACCCCGATCACCCGCAGGCCCGCCGCGGCCGCCGTCCGCGCCACGGTCCGGCCGATGTCGCCCAGGCCCACGACGACGAGCGTGCGGCCGGCGAGGCGGTCGGGCTGCACGTCGGCGCGCCAGCGCCGCTCGCGCTGCGCCTCCCGGTAGAAGTCGATGCGCTGGGTCACCCACAGACACCGGGCGAGGACGTACTCGGCCATCCACGGGCCGAAGATGCCGGGGGCCCGCGTGACGACGACGCCGGGCGGCAGCTCGGGCACGAGCGCGGCGTCGACGCCGGCGCCCATCGTCTGCAGCCAGGCGAGTCGCCGGGCCCCGGCGTAGAGCGCCGGGGGGAAGTTCCAGGCCCACACGACGTCGGCGTCGGCGATCACGGCCGCCGCCTCGGCCTCGGCGCCGGCCGCCAGCACGCGCACGCGGCTCGCCGGCGCGCGCACGAGCCCCGCGTAGTGTTGCACCCAGCCGTCGGGGCGATAGACGAGGACGGTGACGGCCCCGCGCCGGGCCACGTCAGCCGAGCCGGGCGAGCACCGCGTCGTCGGCGGAGGACTCGACGCCGCGCCGGTCGAGCCCCTCGCGCCGGTACCGGCCGACCACGGCCCGGACGTCGTCGCCGGTGGTCGGTGCGTAGCTCACGTCGACCGGCGCGTCCACGCGCTCGCCGGCGAGGGCGCGGCGCAGCATTGCGTGGTCCCTGCGGTCGCCGGCGATCGTCCGCACGCCGGCCGGCAGCCGCTCGGGGTGGCGTCCGCGGTTCCGCGCGGTCACGGCGTGGCCCCCGCGCAGCAGGGCCCGGACGGGGTGGAGGCTGATGAACTCGGTGCCGCCGGCGATCAGGACCGGCATCAGCCGATGGCCACCGCCACGCAGGTCGTCGTCCGGGTGACGCCGTCGATGGTGCCGATGCCGTCGGTGACCAGGCGGCCGACGGCGTCGAGGCTGGGACCCTCGACGATGGCGATGAAGTCGTAGGGGCCGGTGATGCCGTCCAGGTGCACCATCGTGGAGCCGCCGCCCTTGACCCTGGACAGGGCCTTTTTCACCACCTTGGCCTTGCCGGCCGCGGTCTCGATGAGGACGTAGGCCTTCACGCGCTTGCCCGCGGTCTTCATGTCGTCCCCCATTTCAGGGCGCCGGGCTCGCCAGGAAGCGCGCCAGCGTGGCGCGGAACTGCGCCGCGCGCTCGACGAAGCGGTCGCCGACGAGGTCGATCCGCGTGCCGCGCTCGTCCACGTGGTTCGTGGGGTCGAAGCGCGCGACGAGCCGCGTGCTGCGGGCGCCCACGCGCAGCGTCAGCGTCTCGCCGAGGCTCTCGTCGCCGAGGCGCGTCACCACCACGAAGAGGCCGTCGTTGTCCGTCTCGCCGAGATACGAGAAGCCGGTCTTGTCACGGACGACCTCGACCCGCTGGTCGTGGAGCGGCCCGCCCCCGGCGGCCTCGACGTAGCCGAGCACCACGTAGCGGTAGTACACCTCGTGCTCGGCGCGCGCCGGCAGTGACGCCACCAGCGCCGACAGGACGGCGAGGGCGGCGAGCGCGACCGGGCCCGGCACGGGCGTCAGTCTACAACACGCCGCCGCGGCGGTCGGGGCCGGGGCGCGCGGGGGGCGGCGCGGCGGGCCCGCGGGCCCGGACCGCGCAGATGATCGCGGAGGAGCGAGCGGTGGCAGCGCGCCTCGACGGCGCAGCCGCACAGCAGGGTGACGGGGCCGCGGCGGGCCATGCCGCGCACCTCGTCGAGCTGCGCCCGGGCCTCCGGCCGCGCCAGGCCGGCCAGGTAGCGCCGGCGGTACTCCGGCCACGACACGCGCCCGGCCCGGAACGCGCGAAGCAGCGGCACCACCGGCCCCAGCTCCCGCAGCCACCGGTCGACGCGGTCCTTCCGGATGCCGCGCGGCCAGAGCCGCATGATCAGCACGCGCGCGCCGTCGGCGCGCGCGGCCGGCTCGTAGACGCGCTTCGTGCGGATGCGTGGCTTCAGGCGCCCGCCTCCGGCGGCCGCGTCCAGTACGCGAGCGCGTTGGTGGCGTGCGCGGATGGAGCGCCGGCCGGCCCGTGTGCTTCGTGCCGGGCGCGATACGACTCGAGGAACGCGACGATCGCTGCCCGCTGCTCGGCGGTGAACCCGGTCGCGCGTTCGGCGAACCACTCCGGGACGCCGCGGCCCTCTGACGGCGGCTCCAGCTGGCAGACGAGGTTGTCCTCGATGACGTCCACGGCGTCGGGGGCGCGCAGGCACCAGATCATGACCGCGGGAAGATAGTAACGCCAGGCCGCCGCCGTCAGCAGCGCCGTCTCCCGGCCGGCCAGGACGTCCTCGAGCGAGACGTCCTGCCAGCGCTTCTGGCCATCGGCCGCCGAGACCTCCGCGCACTCGCAGCAGTGGCCGTTGAACGAGGCCTCCCGGGCGGGGCGGGGCGTCTCGGAGAACGCGCGCGACGAGCGCGATGACGGCGGCCGGATCCGGCGCTCTCGCCCCCGGCGGTCAGGCCGAGCGCCATTCGCGGCGGGCGCCGGCGACCCCCTCTTCTCGGGCTCGCGCAGGAACTCTCCGTCTCCCTCCCGTCCGCTCCGTGGTCGACCACGGTTTCGTCGTGCCGCCGGACCAGCGCCCTGTTCGCTCGTGCCGGCCCGCGTCGCTCACCGTGGTTGCCGTGCCTGGCCGCCGTGCGGCGGGTTCAGGCGCGGCGGGGCTCCGCCCGTCGCGGCGGGTCCACCGCGGAGCGCGCAGCGTGATTGACGTGGCGTCCGGCACGATCCATCGTGGTCATCGCCACCGAGCCCGCTGGTCCAGGGAGGACACGACCGTGCCGGACGACGTCCGCATTCGCTGCCTGCAGAGCGCCGGCGATCGCGAGATCGCGGAGCTGAGCGACGTGCTCATCGACTGCGTGGAGGGCGGCGCGTCCGTCGGCTTCATGCTCCCGATGTCCCGCGCGAAGGCCGAGTCCTTCTGGCGCCGTGCGGCCGCCAGCGCCGCGCGCGGCGAGCGACTGGTGCTGGCGGCCCAGGACGCGGCCGGCACGATCGTCGGGACGGTGCAGGTCATCCTCCTGCAGCCGGAGAACCAGCCGCATCGCGGCGACCTCGTGAAGATGCTCGTGCACCGACGGGCGCGCCGGCAGGGCGTGGGCGGGGCGCTGCTCGCCGCCGCCGAGCGGGCGGCGCGCGACGCCGGCAAGACGCTCCTGGTGCTCGACACGGCCAACCCCGAGGCCGGGCGGCTGTACGCCCGCCAGGGCTGGCTGCGCTGTGGACGGATCCCGGAGTTCGCCCTGTTGCCGGACGGCCGGCCGTGCGCGACGACGTTCCACTACGAGTTCCTGCGCGGCTGACGTCACGCGGGACCCGCCGCGAGGATGCCTTCGGGATGTCGAAGAAGGCCGTGTGTCAGGGCGCACGGGAGAGCGCTTCTCGCAGACGCGCGCGAACCGAGGCGATCTCGCCGGGCCGGTAGGCCGGTCGGCTGGCCGCCCTCGGATCGATGGGCCCGCCCTCGAACGGATCCCCTGGATATCGGGGATAGAAGTGCATGTGCAGATGGGGAACGGTGTTGCCGTGCACCTCGTAGTTGAGCTTGACGGCGCCGGTGACCCGCTGGACGGCAGCCGAGAGCCGGCGGACGTCCCGCATGTAGGCGGCGCCCTCGGCCTCGGTGAGGTCGTGGAACTCGACGGCGTGCCGCCGGAAGACGAGGCACGCGTAGCCGCGAACGGGCGCGTTCTCGTCGACGGTCACCCAGGACGCCTCGAGCTCCAGGAGGACGCCCTCGGGCGCGCCGTTGCGGCAGATGACGCACGCCTCGGCGCTGCGGAGGCGTGCCCAGCGGTCAGGATCGGCCCACTGGCTCAACGCCGCAAACCGAAGGTCGCGGAAAGGAAGTCCGCGACGTCGCGTTCGGCCCGAGCCAGGGCGGCGGCATTGCCGCCCACCGTCGCTCCGCGCAGGGCACAGCGGCGCAGGTAGTCGGCGACGGCAGGCGCGCGCAGCGTCTCGCCGGTGTCCAGACGGCGCATGGTGCCGGTGTCGACATCGACCTCGGCGGCGCAGGCCCGGGCACTCTGAAGGCCGCGCACGAACCGTGGCGGGTCGGGGAGGTCGAAGTTGTGATGGGCGCCGGCGTATTCCGACAGGTGCACGGGCGCGCCCCGTTCCCGGAACCAGTCCGCATACGCGCGGCAGGCGTCGGGCGGGGTGTAGTCGTCCTCGGCGCCCAGGAGCATCAGGATCGGAGCGCCCGTCACCTGCCGTGCGCGGTACGGGATGCTGCACGAGGGGTAGAGCGCGACGTGGGTGGCAAAGCGGAGCTCGTCATCGACGACGCCGCGCCGCAAGGGCTCCAGCGCGCTGTAGAGCGCCACCTGGCCGCCGCGCGAGAAGCCCATCACGCCGATGCGAGCCGGATCGATGCGTGGATGCGTCGCGAGCAGGCGCAGAGCGAACAGGGCATCGGCGAGGTTGGCCATCGTGGAGAGCCGGCTCTGGTCCAGCGCCGTGCTCTCGAGGCCGCGGGGTCCGAAGCTGTCGATCACGAAGGTCGCGATGCCCAGTGCGTTCAGCCGCCGCGCCCAGGCGTCCTCCCGGCCCGGCAGGATCCCGCCACTGCCGTGGGCGATCACCATGGCCGGCACGCGTCCGGCCGGGGCCGGCGGCAGGGCCAGGTGCCCGACGACGGCCGGGCCCTCGCGCGGGTAGCTCCGTCGCCCGAGCTGCGCGGGGCCGCTCGGCGTGACCGAGCGAAACACGATGCGCCCGCTGCGTCCATCTGCGACGGATGATACGGGCTCGCCCTGGCCGGCGGCTGGCGTGACGGCGGCCAGGGCGGCGGCCGCGACGAGCATCGCGGCGATGCCGCTGACGTTCCAGCGGCTCGGGACTGCCGCCATTTCACGCCGCATCGTCCGGTGGCGGCTCGGCGGATAGAAGCCGATCGCTCCCACGAACGTCGGCCGCCGGGGAACCGGCTTCGCGAAGGCCGCGGCCGGTGGGATGGGATCCGTCCTGCCTCGCCGGTGGCCGATGACTTTACGAGACGGCATCGTCGAGGTTCACGCGGTACCGGAGTTCGCGCCTGCCGCCGAGCGCGGGCGGCGTGACGAACTCCTCGACGAGGACACCGCCGTTGGCCTGAATGACCCGTTGTGACGCCACGTTGTCCGGGGCCGTGGTGATCTCCACGTAACGAAGACCTTCGGCCTTCGCTTCTCGCAGCACCTCGCGCAGGGCACGGGTGGCGTAGCCGCGCCCTCGCTTCCAGGGCACGACCGCGTAGCCGATATGGCCGAGGCAGTGCGGGGGAAGCGCCTCGGTGCCGCGTTGCCAGCGCAGCCCGATGCTGCCACAGAATTCGCCGTCCCAGAGCCAGCGCCGGTAGCCAGGGAGCCGTGGAACCGTCGTTCCGTCGGGCAGCGTGATGGGGCCGCCTCTTCCTTCCTTGTCGACGAGACTTGCCAGAAACGCCTCAGGGTCCGCGGCAATCCGCTTCAGCTCGTCCTGCGCAGCAGCGGCACCGCGAATGTTGTCCGGCGACCAGCCGCGCTCGAGCGCCGCGACGTAGCTCGACAGATGCTCTCGTGACGGCCAGACCAGGTTCATTGGCGACATACGCAGCCCAGGCCACGCTCGTGAACCGTTGTCGCGCTGTCCGATGCTCGTGCTTCGTTCGGGTGCCTGCGTTCGGACAGATGGGCGTCGCGCGTGACCGACTGTCGAGCATCAGCGGCTCGGGGTTCGAGGACGCCCGCGAGTCGCGCCTGCAGCGCGTCGTCCGCCCGAGCGAAGGAGGCGCGAGGATCCCGCATGGTTGCCTCCAGCCGGCGCCATTATTGCGCGTGAGTGCCCCCCGGGCGAACACAAGTCGTGCGCGCCCGGTGCACCTGAGGGATCGCCCGTCAGGTGTGGCCGAGGGGCCGCAGCAAGATGTCGGAGAGGGCAGTACCACTCGCGCGGTCCCGGCCGTAGGCCGCCAGCAATCACGATCTTCTCGCGATTCACGGCCAAGTAGTCGAAGTGGGCCGCCGAGTGCTCCTTTCGGACCGATTCGTGGCCGTCGTTGTCCTCGAAGATCGCTATCCACCGCATGCTGCCTCCCGCTTCGAACTGCCCCAACCCGACAATCGGCGTGATCTGGTACGCACGATATGGCCGTCTGGTCCGGCGAACGCTCAGGCTGAGCGGCCGGCGTCGCGCCGGACCGCTCCAGCCTGTTGTTGGACCGCCCGTTATGACGGCAGATCCTCAAGTCGAACACCGCGCCCGCTTCGAAGCCCTTCCCGCGCCTCTGCTACGCGCCGCAGGAACTCGGGATGATGCTCCAGTCGATAGTCGAGCCAATCATCCTCGCTCTCGAATCCGATCAGCACTCCGGCCGGCTTGCCATGGCGGGTGATGAGAATCTCCTCGGACTCTGCCAGGCGGAGGAATCGCGAAAGATCGTCCTTAACCTCCGCCAGAGCCGCCTGGCGCAGTGGGCGTCCCGTGCGTGGCGAGCCAGCGCGCGGCTTCGGCTTTCGTGACGATCGCAAGGACCTCGACGGCTTCGCGCGTGACGTCATAGAACACCCTCACTTCCCCAACCCGAAGGCGGTACTGCGGCTGACTCAAGCCCCGGAGGCGCTTGATCCGGCTCTTGCTTACCCGGGTCGGTTCGTCTCGCAAGTGCCGTTCCAGGGCGTCCCGCACTTCGGCCCGACGGTCGGCGGGCGGAGACCTGAAGGCCTTGGCCGCCTCAGGGGCCAGGACGACCTCGTACCGCATTCTGGCCAGAATATAGCCAGATTCGACGTCCGGTCAACTCGGCCGTTGCGGTGCGAGATGAGGCTGGCCTCAGCACTGGACAGCGAGTCCGAGGGCCGTCGGACAGCAGGCTTGAGCGGCCCGGCTGCGCCGGCCGCTCAGCCTGGACGTTGCGACTCGTGTGGTGATAACGGCGGCGCGCTCGGTCATTCGCCAATCTGGTTGGCGCGCAGCAGCAGCGAGGCCGGGACCGTGACGCCGAGAGCTTTGGCGGTCTTCAGGTTGATGATCAGTGTGGTCTTCACCGATTGCTGCACTGATGTTAGCCTGCCTCCACGCCATCGAAGACATCCACTGCGCCGCTCTCAAGACAGTACTCGGCACCCACCACAAGCAGGCCGTCGCGTTCGATCAGCCGTTCCAGAATCCCGGAGCCATGACGCAGTTGATTCGCTGATGCACGGACATTGGCGCGCACAGCCTCACGCACTAGAGCATCGAGGTCTCTTGCAAGGTCGGTCGCCAACAGGTCTTCCACCGAGGGTCGAATGCGGTCCACGATCGAAAGCACATTCCGCGATTGCGTGCTGTTGCGCCGCCGCAGTTCCTCCACCGTCGCGAGCACTGCTCCGCATTGGGAATGACCGAGGACTACGACCAGCCGCGTCCCGAACCGGTCGGCAGCGAACTCCACACTGCCAATCTGCGAAGGAGCGACGATATTCCCCGCAACACGGATGACAAAGAGGTCTCCAAGGCCTTGGTCAAACACAATCTCCGCAGGCACGCGCGAATCGGAACATCCGAGGACGATGGCAAACGGCTGCTGGCCGGCGACCAACTGCGCGCGGCGAGTGAGACTGGACAAGCCGACGCCGCTTCGTATGCCTGAAACGAAACGGCGGTTCCCTTCCCGCAGGCGCTCCAGCGCCTCATGTGCGACGATCTTCAAGCGTCAATCACCCTTCAGGTCCGGCTAACGTCGCGCATCAGGCGCCGGCGCAGCCGGCCGCCTGGATGCGCTTGTTAGACGCTCAGGGTGCCGACGACGTCGAAACTCGCCTTGCCGTCTGGTGCGCGCGCCTGCGGTGTTCACCTACTCGATCAGCTCATCGGCTCGGCTGAGCACCGAGGGCGAGATGTCGACCCCGATGGCCCGCGCCGTCTTGAGGTTGATCACGAATTGGAATTTTGTCGGCTGCTCGATCGGCAGTTCCGCCGGTTGAGCTCCCCTGAGAATGCGATCGACGTAACCGGCAGCAACCCGCCATCCATCGACGAAATCCGGCGCATAGGAAAGCAGCAATCCATCGCGCACCATCCGACTGTTTCCGGTGAGCGTGGGCAGCCGGTGTGTTATGGCAAATGCCACGACTGTCTGGTTGTGCACTTGTAGAACAGGTGTGGGATGCACCAGCAGCGCGTCCGGCGGTTTCCTCGCCAAGACCTCGAGGGCTTTGACGAGATCCTCCGGGGTACTTATCGGCACCGACAGGAGTGCGATCCCGAGCCTCGGCGCCACGGCCACTGTGATTTCCATACTTCGGCGCGACCCGGCATTGTCGGGAGTCCAGAGGAGGGCGATGCTGGACGTCGCCGGGCGGATCTCTTTGAGGAGCTGGAGCGATTTCTCCTGGATGTCAGTGACCTGGGTAGACGTGCCAGTGATATTCTTACCAGGGCGTGCCAGGCTGGAAGCGAAGCCGGAGGCTACCGGATCGGCCACGCCAAGCATGACGATCGGCATCGTGGCGGTGTGCTCGCGGAGCGCCTGCACGGCTTGCGTCGTGACGCCAACAAGGACATTCGGACGCAGCGCCACCAATTCAGCGGCGAGCGGACGATAGCGGTCCGTTCGACCCTCGGTCGCGCGAAGCGCAAATGTGAGGTTCCGACCTTCGGCCCAGCCGCGGTCTCTCAGCCCCTCAGTAAACAGGCGCCATCCCGGCGCCTGCACCGGATCCGAAAGCGGCAGGGTCGACAATACTGCTACATGAGCCGTGCGCGATTGGCCGGCGCAGGGGGCCGGCCCAGCGAGAGCGACCGTCAAGAGAGCGGCGATCGAGAGCCAGCGTATCCGGGCTCGTCGTTCCCTGTGCACCGCTGACGATATCCGGGAGACGAGGTCCAGTCGCACAACGGCGGCGCCACTACGCATCACGCGTCTAACGTTCGCGGTGAGCGGACGCGGCGAGCGAATGCGAGCCAGCGGTCTGCTCGACTGCGTTGTTCGACGGCCTAGTGTTCAAGACGAAGATACTTGTCAAATCGCTGTTCCAACGACGACAGAGTGGTGTTGAACCACTGGAGCACCTCGCCTTGTTTGCCCACGTTACTATTGAGTGCTGGAGTTGACCCGGTTTCGTGGACACCCCATGGTTGGGGCGGAAAGGACGGTCCACGATGCCGAAGAGCCACCGGCCGTACCCGCCGGAGTTCCGGCAACGCATCATCGAGCTGGTGCGGAAGGGACGTACCCCTGAGGAGCTGGCCCAGCAGTTCGAGCCGTCGGCCCAGGCGAT
>Ga0209172_10000632_pt1 | contig 93421 bp, 106 predicted proteins | sample LarsenN4metaG_FD_184113 | JGI IMG/M metagenome (GOLD analysis project Ga0209172, IMG submission 184113) | Hot spring sediment bacterial and archeal communities from British Columbia, Canada, to study Microbial Dark Matter (Phase II) - Larsen... ... | reverse complement strand
GAAACGCGCCGCTGGACGCAGATTGCACAGCGCTATTGGTGGCGCCCCTGCCGCACCAACGACTACGATCGCGACGACCCCACCCTCGTCCGCGACGCGCTCGGCGCATCGCTCAAGGGGCAGTATGTGTTCAGCGATTCAAGTTGAGCGCCAGATCTCCAATTCGCCAGATTGCCAGATCGGGAAGGTTCGCGCTTCTCGATCGCTGCCGCGCGTCCAGCGACTGGAAAACCTCGCGACTTGCCGATCTGCCGACTGCCGCGACCGCAACCTCTTGTCTTCACTCACAAATCTGCCCCGCCACGCGCTCGTGACCGCCGTCATCTTCCCGCCGGACTTGGAAGCGCTTATGGAGGGGCAGGGACGACGAGGTCGGCGCGCCGAAGCGCGCCGAGGCAGGGGTGACATGGCGGACGTCTTCATTTCCTACGCCAGCGAAGACCGCAATCGCGTGCGCCCGCTCGCGGACGCGCTGCAGAGCCGCGGCTTCAACGTCTGGTGGGACCGCTCGCTCGCGGCCGGTCACGACTACACGGCCATAATAGAGCGCGAACTCAAAGCCGCCAAAGCCGTCATCGTCGTCTGGACACAGGCCTCCGCCGCCTCAACCTTCGTGCGCGACGAGGCGGGCCGCGCGCGCGACGACGGCCGCCTCGTGCCGGTGATGCTCGATCGCGTCGACATTCCGCTCGGCTTCGGCGCCTTCCAGGCCGAAGATTTCACCCGCTGGAACGGCGGCGCCAACGCGCCGCAGATGCAGATTCTCGAAGAAGCGCTCAAGGCGAAGATCGAAGGCCGCGACGTCGACGGCACGGCCGTCGCCCGCAAGCGCCGGCGCCTCATGGCGCGCATTCGCATGGTCTCGGTGCTGACCGTGATCGCGCTGATCGTCGGCATTGCGTGGGGATTGAACGATATCCTTCGCCCCGACCCGCCACCCCCCGACTTGCGCGCGGAATTGCTGCGGCTCCTTGCCGAGGGCCAGCTCACGCCCGAGCAGGCGATCCAGCTCGCAGAATTGCTTGAGGCCGGCGCGCTCGGCGAACGGGCGAGTCCGCGCTCGGAGGGCGCGCCGTCGGCGTCGAGCGCAGCCGAAGTATCGCTCGCCTCCGTCTCCGAGGCAGAATTCGACGCCGTGGCCCGCGAGGCTTACCGTGCAGCCTTCACGGCCGTCTCGCAGCATCCCAATGCGCAGATCCGGCTCGCCGCCGTGCAGATGACGCAGGATAACACGCGCGGCGCGGCGATGCAGACGCTCTGGCAGTACGCGCAGACGCATCCCGACGATCCGCTGGTGGACGAGATCTATCTGCTGTGCGGCTCGGTCGGCGAAGCCAACGCCGATCCGCTCGGCCAGCGCGCTTTGGAAGTCACCACCAATCTCGCGCCCCGCGATCCAGCCGTCTGGCGCATGCTTTCGCGCTCGTACAACCGCACCGATCGCGACGCAGAAGCGGAAGCGGCGGCGGTGGTCTCGCAAGGGATGAACGCGCAGAACCAGGGCGATGCGGCCGAGGCCGAGCAGCGCCTGCAGGAAGCGCTGCCCAATCTCACCGCTCCCGCCATCCGTGCGCCCGTCGTTTCGCAGCTCGGCCAGATCGCCGAAAGCCGCAATGATTGGACGTCGGCCAGCGCGCGTTTCGCCGAAGCCTATCGCCTGCGCGAACAAAGCGCCGGCGCCCAGCCCGCCGCCGGCGCCCAGCTCGCGCTCGAGGCGGACGCGCAGCAGCTTGTGCGCGCGCTCGATCGCTCCGGCCGCACGCGCGAAGCCTGCGAGCGGCTGCGCCAGGCGCAGGAAGAGCACGACGTCGCCGCGCCCGATCAGGATCTGCTCGAGCGTTGCCGCGAGCAATATCGCGTGCAGCTGCAACCGCGCGTCGAACTCGCCCCCGCGCTGCGCCAGCGCATGATCGCCCCCGAACAGCGCGTCGCGCCTGCGCCGTAGAGTAGCGAATAGCGAGTAGCGAATAGGGAAAGTGAACCCCTTCTTATTCGCAACTCGCTACTCGCTACTCGCTATTCGCTACTCCCTTCAAGAACAACACTTTCGCCGCGCCGTATTGACGCTGATCGAGCAGCGCGAATCCCGGCGTCTTTGGCCCCTCATCCGCGCCGCACTCGAACACGATCAGCGCATCGTCGCCGATCCAGCCGCCTTCACGCAGGCGCGCCAGCGCCTTTTCGCCAAGTCCGCGTCCATACGGAGGATCGAGAAACACGAGGTCGAACGGCTCGCCGACGCCCGCAGGTTTCACGCCCAGATCGGTCGCGTCGCGCCGATGAATCCGCGTGGCGCCGAACAGGCCCAGCGCTTCGATGTTGTCGCGGATCGCCCCGCGCGCGCCCGCGTCGGTCTCGACAAACAGCGCAAAAGCCGCCCCCCGCGACAATGCTTCCAAGCCGAGCGCGCCCGCGCCGGCGAACAGATCCAGCACGCGCCGGCCCTCCAGCCCCGGCGACCACGCCGCGTGCTCCAGGATGTTGAAGACCGCTTCGCGCGCGCGATCGCTGGTCGGCCGCGTCTCGCGTCCCGGCGGGGCGGAAATGGCGCGGCCCTTGAATTTGCCGCCGACAATGCGCATCGCCGCTAGGTGCGGCGCCGGCGCGCGCGAGGCAAGAACTCCGGCCCGAGGCTCTTGGCCAAGGGGCGCCGGGGGCCATATGTCGCGCAGCGCCTGTCGGGCGCCGCTTGACCGGCGGCGCACCGTTCGCGGACAAGGGCCGCGCGCCGCCCTGGGGAGCTTGTCGCCGTGGAATTCAGCATTTCAGAAATCGCGGCGCTCGCTCAAGTCATCCTTATCGATCTCGCTTTGGCGGGCGACAACGCCATCGCGGTTGGTCTCGCCGCATCGGCGCTGCCGAGGGCGCAGCAACGCCAAGCCATCCTTTGGGGCATCCTGCTCGCCCTTGTGCTCCGCATCTTTTTCTCGCTGCTTGTGATCGTCGGCTTTCAGAACATTCCGTATCTGATGCTCGCCGGCGGCCTGCTCCTGTTCTGGGTCGCTTGGCGCATGTGGGAAGACTTGCGCAAGCACCAGCCGATCGAGGTCGGGGACGCCGAAAAGGTCGAGCACGCCATCGAAACCGTCACGTCTGGCGGCAAACATCCGACCACCTTCGGCCGCGCGCTTCTGACCATCGTATTGGCCGACGTCTCCATGTCGCTCGACAACGTGCTGGCTGTCGCGGCCGTGGCCATGGACCATCCCGTCATCATGGCTTTCGGCCTCATCTTGTCCGTCATTCTAATGGGCGTGGCTGCCTCGATCATTGCGCGCGTGATTCAGCGTTTCCGCTGGATCGCCATTCTTGGCATCGTCATCATCGTGTTCGCCGCCTTCCGCATGGTGTGGGAGGGCGGGCATAAGGATTTCCCGGATTACGTGCCGCCGATGCCGTCCTTCCTCGGCGGTCACGAAGCCGCCGCATCCAGCCATCCGTGATTAGATCTTGCCCAGCTGCTCCTTGAGCACTTTGCGCGGGATCTCCTCGACAGCCCCAGGCGCCAGCGCGCCGAGCTGAAACGGCCCGTAGGCGATGCGGATCAGCCGGTTCACCTTCAGGCCCAGCGCCTCCAGCACGCGCCGCACTTCGCGGTTCTTGCCTTCGGTTAGCGACAGCGTGATCCAGGAGTTCGTGCCGGCGCGCTCGAGTTTTGCCTCGATTGGCCCATAGCGCACGCCCTCCACCGCGATGCCGTCCTTGAGTGCGTCCAGCTCCGCTTGCTCCACGCGCCCGAAGGCACGCGCGCGATAGCGCCGCAGCCAGCCGTTCGACGGCAGCTCCAGCCGGCGCGCCAGCTCTCCGTCGTTCGTCAGCAGCAGCAGCCCCTCGCTGGTGAGATCGAGCCGCCCCACCGAGATCACCCGCGGCAGGTCCTTGGGCAGGTTCTCGAATACGGTCGGCCGTCCCGCCGGATCGCGGTGCGTGGTCACCAGCCCCGAAGGCTTGTGATAGCGCCAGAGCCGCGTCGGTTCAGCCGTGTGGACCGGCTTGCCGTCGACCTGCACCTTATCCTTCGCCGTCACCTTCACCGCCGGCGTATCGAGCACGCGGCCGTTGAGTTTCACGCGCCCCTCGCCGATCAGCCGTTCCGCATCGCGGCGCGAACAAACGCCGGCGCGCGCCAGGAACTTGGCCACGCGTTCGCCTTCGGCGTTAGAAGGGGGAGAAGAGGATGAACTCATGTTCGCCGTGATCTATCGCTGGCAGGTCGTACCAGGGCTCGAGGCGCAATTCGAGGCGGGCTGGAAACGCGGCACCGTCCGCATCGCGGAAGAGTTCGGCGGCTGGGGGTCGCGCCTGCATCGCGGCGAAGGTCAGACCTACTTCGCCTACGCCCAATGGCCCGACCGCGCCACATGGGAGAAAGCGCTGGAAACCCGCATGCGCCATTCGGACGAAGCGGCGCGGCGCATGTATCGCGAGGCGATCGTGGACGGCACGTTCGAGACAGTGTTCGCAGGCGAAGTCGTCGCCGACCTTTTGGAGGCGTCGCGACCATGAGCGACGAAGCGCACATGGCGCGCGCGCTCGAACTGGCGACGGCCGCGGGCGAGGCGGGCGAAGCGCCGATCGGCTGCGTCATCGTCGATGAGAGCGGGGCTTTGATCGCCGAAGGCGCCAACGCGCCGATCGCCTCGCACGATCCCACCGCGCACGCCGAGATCGTCGCGCTGCGCCAAGCGGCGGCGGCCTTGCAGAACTATCGCCTGAAACCCGGCCTCACGCTCTACGTCACGCTCGAACCCTGCGCGATGTGCGCCGGCGCCATCAGCCACGCCCGCATCGCGCGGTTGGTCTACGGCGCAAGCGACCCGAAGGGCGGCGGCGTCGAGCACGGCGCCCGCGTATTCGATCAGCCGACCTGCCATTGGAAGCCTAGTGTAACGCCTGGAATTAAGGCGGAGGAGAGCGCAAGTTTGTTGCGAGATTTTTTCAGAGCGCGCCGATGACCTTGCCTGAAACCCGAACGCTCTATTTCGAAGACCTCTCCGTCGGCATGCGCGAGAGTTATCGCAAGCAAGTGAAGTCTTCGGACGTTGTCGGCTTCGCCGAGATCAGCGGCGACCGCAATCCGATCCACCTGTCCGAGCACTTCGCCGCGAAGACCCCGTTCGGCGGGCGCATCGCGCATGGGCTTTACACGGCGAGCCTCATCTCCGCCGTGATCGGCACGCGTCTGCCCGGCCCGGGCGCCATCTACATCAGCCAGACGCTGCGTTTCCTGGCCCCGGTGCGCATCGGCGACACGGTCGAGGCCAGCGTCGAGATCGTCGAACTCGTGGAGCAGCGCCGGCGCGCCAAGCTCAAATGTGAATGTAAGGTTGACGCCATCCTGGTGCTGGAAGGCGAAGCCGAAGTAAAAATCCCATCCCGCGAGGGTAGGTCTTGATCGACAGTTAATCCGCCGGCGCGCGCGTTTGCGAAGTCTTACCTGTGTTCGTGTAAAGCGGCGGTGTGAAAAAGCTCGACGGCCGCCGCGATCTTTCGCTCATCCGCACCAGCGGCTCGACTGCGCGCGTGCTCAATCTCGCCCTTGTGTTCGAGCGACACGGCGAGACCGAGGAATACGCACGCAAGCCGTTCTTCAAGACCCAGCAGCTCAACCGCGCTCTGATCCTCAAACACGTCTTGCGCCCGCACGAGCGCGACCTGTTCGACCGGCCGACCAAGACCGCGACCAAGGTGATCCTGCCGTATTCGGCCAAAGAGCTGGAGCTGGGCGGGGTGTCCATATTCGTGGGCGAGCGCCGCTACGAGAAGATGCTCAACGAAGCCGCCGCCCGCGACCAGGATGCAGTCGCGTTCGAGGAGGACCTCGAGCTGCTGCGCCTGCTCGGGACATTGCCGTCATTCGATCCGTTCCTCATGCGCGAGCGGCTGCGCCATGCCGGCGTCGAACCTGCGCGCTGCTACTTCGACTTGGCCGAGGCGGATGTTGCGCGCATGCGCGCTTTCGTCAGTCGGGAAATCAGCCAGCTGATCGATCTTGCCTTCGCCACCGGCGGGCGCGACGCTGGCGATTTATCCTCGCGCCTGGCCGAAAAGCTGATGACCGACGAGACGGCCAAGTCGCTCGATCCGTTGCGCGAAACGCTGCGCCTGTCCGGTCAGGAGTACGTCGAGGGCGTGTTCGCGTGGAAGGGCTTCCTCTACTACAAGTGGCTGCTCGAGGAGCTGAAACCTCAGCTCGCCGAGTTCAGACCGCGTTTCGCCGGCTGTCGCATTTTGCGCGCGTCGGAAGCGGAGAAGCGCGAAATGGCCGAGACCCGCAAGCGCATCCTGGATCTGATGCAGGCCGCGAATGCGCGCGTCGAAGAGGCCCTGCTGGAATATGGAACGGCTTTTGCGTCGCTGGCGGACGGCCAGCCGGGCGCGTTCCGTTCGTTCCTCCTCAAGGCGCCGTCAATGTTCATTCCGATCGGCGAGGCGGTCGGCGTTATTCGGCACATCGATTCCTTCTGGCGCTTCCGCTTCCCCGATGCCGGCATGCCCTTGCTCGACGTTGATGAAGGCGTGGAGATGTTCCACGAATTCGAAACGACGCTCAACGGCGTAGAATTCGTGCGCCGCAGCGCGGCGCAGGCGGCCTGAGACTCAGCGCTCGATCAGCGCTGTGCGCGCATCGATCGCGTCCCGCTTCATCTGCGCGCGCATCGCCTCGATGCTCTCAAAAGTCGCCTCGTCGCGCAGGAACGCCGCCAGTTCCACCTCGATAGTGCGGCCATAGAGATCACCGCTGAAATCGAACAGATGCGCTTCCAGAACCGGTTCGGACAGGGCGCCCACAGTCGGGTTGACGCCAATGCTGGCCACGCCCGGCAAAGGCACGCCGTCGCCCGTATCGATCCGCGCCGCGTAGATTCCCAGCCGGGGTCGGACATAGTCGCCGAGCGACATGTTTGCGGTGGGAAACCCGAAGTCGCGCCCGCGCGCGAAACCGCGCAGAACCTCGCCCTCGATCGCCCACGGCCGGCCGAGCATCGCCGCCGCCTTGCGCATCTCGCCTGCGGCGATCGCTTCGCGGATGGCCGTGGAGGAGATCTTCTCGCCGCCTCCCTTGACCGGCGCGACCGCCTCTACAGAAAAGCCCAATTCGGCGCCCAGCGCTTTGAGGCTCTCCACATCGCCCATGCGCGCGTGGCCGAAGCGGAAATCCGCGCCGACGCTCACATGCGCAACGCCCAACAGGTCGCGCAAGACGCGCTCGGCGAATTCGCGATCGGTGGACTTCGCCAGCGCTGCATCGAAGCCGATCTCGAACACTTCCGTCACGCCCAGCTCCGCCAGCGCGCGCGCGCGCTGGCGCGGTGTCTGCAGGCGGAAGGGCGGCAGGTCGGGCTGAAAGAAGAGCCGCGGATGCGGCTCGAACACCGCAGCTCCAAGCGCGACGCCGCGCGCCTCGGCGACAGCGCGCGCCGAGGCGATCACCGCCTGATGCCCGAGATGCACGCCATCGAAATTGCCGAGCGCGATCGCCGCCCCGCGCGCATCCTCCGGCACAGTCTTCTTGGGTCCCAGCGCTTCCATTCCTACACAAAGTCTTTCGCTTCTCTCGGAACGCAGCCGCGTTCGTTTCCAATTGGTGAGCGAGGCGTGTTTCGCCGGCGCGTCGTTCACACATGTTTAAGCGCTGTTTTACCGAAAATTCTGACCTGTTTGCTATCCGTATCTTCGAGAACAGGCGCAACGACGCCGGCTCATGTCGCGCCGCCGGCCGCCGCACCCCGGCTCGGCGGCGCGACATGCCCGCTTCGCCAAGCGCCGAGGGTCATGGGAAGAGGGACGATGAGCCCCGTGTCGATGACGATGCCGATCCTGATCGTGGACGACTACAACACGATGATCCGCATCCTGCGCAATCTGCTCCGCCAGCTCGGTTTCACCAACATCGACGAAGCCAATGACGGTGCAGCTGCGCTCGCCAAGATGCGCGCCAAGGACTACGCGCTTGTCATCTCCGACACCAGCATGACCCCGATGAGCGGGGTCGAGCTGTTGCATCACGCGCGCGCCGAGGCGCGCACCAGCAGCACGCCCTTCGTCATGGTCGCCAACGATCCGCTAGAAGGCGAGGCCGCCGCCGATCGCGCCGCCTACATCCTCAAGCCGTTCACCGCGCAATCGCTGAAAGCCAAGCTCGTCCCGGTGATCGGCGCGTTCTGAGCCTTCCTTGACCAACGGCAGGCGGACGTCTGCCTATCGTCGATGAGGGGACGTCAGAATGCTTTCGGCAAGCCGGCGTCCTTGAGAATCTTGTTCGCCAGCACTTTGCTTGCAATGGTGCAGGAGAGCGTCACCTGCGCGCCATCCGAGTAGCGTTTCCATATCTCATGGCTGCCCTTGCCTTGCCGATGCAGCTCAAACCCCGCATCCTTCAACAGCGCGGTGAGTTCGCGGTAATAGCCTTGGGCCATCGCTATTCAGCTGCGACTGGCAACACGCGCTCCGCGATGAGATGAAATCTCACGTCCTTGGGGTCCAACTTGAGGTTCGACTCGACCAAATCAGGCCCCAAATCGAGTAGGATCTCCATAACCATGTCGAAATCCGGATGCTCGATGGCCAATCCGGGCAAGTCGTCGCTGAAAGCAATCCAGGCTTTCGCTTCGGCATCCCAGGTCGCGTGAACGGTGAGTTCTTTCATAGAAGCTAATCTACACCGATGTCTGGCCGCCGTCGATGACGAAGGTTTGGCCGGTCGTGAAGGCGCCGGCCTTGGAGGCGAGGAACACGGCCATGCCGGAAATCTCATCGGGCTCGCCAATGCGGCGCAGGGGTGTGCGTTCTGTCGAGCGTCTTAGGATGTCAGGGTTCTCCCAGAGCGCGCGCGCGAAGTCGGTTCTGATGAGGCCCGGCGCGATGGTGTTGACGCGCACATTGTCCGGCCCGAACTCGGCGGCCAGATTGCGCGTGAGCTGCATGTCGGCCGCTTTCGAAATGGCGTAGGCGCCCAGCACTTCCGTTCCGCGCAGGCCGCCGATCGAGGAGATGATGACGATCGAACCGTCACGCCGATCGCGCATCTGCGGCGCGACCATTTGGATCAGCCAGTGATTGGAGACGATGTTGTTCTGCAGGATTTTGTTGAACTGCTCGTCGTTCATATTGCCCATCGGCCCGAAATAGGGATTCGAGGCCGCGTTGCAGACGAGGATGTCGATCCTGCCGAACGCGCGCTGGGTTTCGTCGACTAGATTCTGCAGCGCCTCTTTGACGGCGATGTTGGCGGGAATGGCGATGGCGGCCTTGCGCCCGACCAGGTCGTTGATCTCCGCCGCAGCCGCCTCGCAGGCGTCGGCCTTGCGCGAGGAAATCACGACATTGGCGCCGTGCTCGGCCAAGCGATGCGCGATCGCCTTGCCGATGCCGCGCGAGGAGCCGGTGATGATGGCGACCTTGCCGGTGAGATCGAACAGATTGGCCATGCCCAGGCTCCCTGCTAATTCAGCGCCACTCTAGGCGCGCCCGCGCCGCGTGGTCTAGGCTGACGTGGGAGGAAGCATGAAGCGGTGGCTCGCAACGGGGATTGTGCTCGCGTTGGCGGCGTGTCAGCCGCCCGATCCGCTGGCGCAGGACCGCGCCGCGTGCGCGGACGAGGACCGCCTCTACGAAGCGCGCGTCGCGGCCTGCACGCGGCTCATCGAGAGCGGCGAACTGGACGATGCCGCGCGCGCCGAGGTGCAAGCGCTGCGCGCGGACGCGCATTACACTCACGACGCCGTCACGCCGGCGCTGCGCGATTTCGAGGCAGCGCTGCGCCTTGACGAGAACAACGCGCGCGCGCTGGAAGGGCGCGCCGAGATTCTGCTGGCAAGCGGTCAGCTCGATGCGGCTGAGCCGCTCGTCGATCGGCTGATTGACGGCGGCAACGCGTCCGCAAACGCACTGCGCATCAAGGGCGACATCGCCCTGCAGCGCGCCGCTTACACGGATGCGATCGAGCATTACGACGACGCGCTCGCCGCTGATCGGGGGCTGGCGCTCGCCTACGCGCACCGGGGGCGCGCCAAGGAACGCCTGGGAGATTCGGTCGGCGCACGCGCCGATTACGGTTCGGCGATTCAGATCGACGGCGCGCTGGCCGAGGCGCGTGCGGGGCGGTGCTGGCTCAATCTGCGCGAACAGCGCGATCTGGAGCAGGCGCGCAATGATGCGGAGGCTGCGGCCGCCGCCGAGCCGCAAAACGTGGACGCGCAACTTTGCCGCGGCGTGCTGCAATTGCGGGGTGGGGAGTGGGCAAACGCGCGCCGCTCGTTCGAAGCAGCGCTGGAGGTCGAGCCTGGCAATCCGACGGCGCTATTCGGCCGTGGCGTCGCCCGCCGCCGCAGCGGCGAGGAGCAGGGCCGCGCGGACATGAATCAGGCGCGCGATTTCGATCGCCACGTCGCCGAAGCATTCCGCGAGTGGGGCGTGGAGACGTACTAGGTGAGTTGCTGCATCACGTGCGTCGCGCGCACGCCCGCTTCGCTGAGCGCTGTTTCGACCTTCGCAGGATCGAGCGCGCCGCCGCTCCACAGCGACTCGCCGTGCATGCCGGATGCAATGAACACGCTGTCGAGTTTCTGCGCATTGGCGCCGGCGATGTCTGTCGGCAGGCCGTCGCCGATCGCGAGGATGCGCAATTCGTGTATCGCCGGCGTGCTCGCCGGCGGTATTGTTTCCGTTGCCGAAGCGCCGCCGGCGAGACGCCGGCGGTCCAAGAGTTCTTTGTAGGCCAGCTCATAGATCGGCGCGTGCGGCTTGCCGGCCATCACGACGCGGCCGCCCATCTCAGCGTAATCGCGCGCAATAGCGCCGGCGCACCAGATCATGCGGTCGCCGAATTGCACGACGATGTCCGGATTGGCGCAGAGCAGTTCGAGATCGCGCGCCTTGGCTTCGCGGAGAATTGTTGCGTAATCGGCGGGAGTCTCATCGTCGCGGCTGAGCCCGGAAATGCCGATGAAGCGCGCGTCCGCGAGCGGCGCTTCGATGAGGCCCAAGCCCTCCCATAGCGGCTTGTCGTAATCGCCCGGCCCGATCTTGAACATCGGCCCCGGCGCGCGCGCCGCGAGTTCGGCGCGGATGGCGTCGCCGGAGGTGACGATCGCGTCCCACGCATCGCGCGGCACGCCGATGCGGTCGAGCTGCGGCGGGATCGACCAGCGCGGCTTAGGCACGTTGGTCAAGAGGATCACCACCTTGCCCGCCGCGCGCAGCCGCTGCAGCGCCGCGACCGCGCCCGCGTAAGGGGAGCGGCCGTTGTGCACGACGCCCCAGAGATCGCAGAACAGCGCATCGTAGCGGTCGGCGATCTCGTCGATGCTGGCGAGGATCTGCGTCACGCCAGCGCCTCGGCGATCCGTGCCGCGTCGCGCTCCGCGTGCTCTGGGCCCGCATCGAACGGGGAGGCGAGCACGATGTCGGCGAACGCGCGCTGCGGTTCGACGTATCGCTCGTGCATCGGCCGGACGGTGGCGAAGAACTGTTGCAGAACGGCGCGCGGCGTGCGCCCGCGCATTTCCACGTCGCGGACCATGCGCCGCCCGAGCCGCAGCGCCTCGTCCGCCTCGATAAACACCTTGAGGTCGAACAGCGCGTGCAAGTTCGCAGGATAAAGCAGGTGCAGGCCCTCCACGATCAGCACCTCGGCGTGCGCGATGCGTTCGACATGCGGCTGACGCCGGTGCGTCACGAGGTCGTACACCGGCTTGTCGAACGCCGCGCCGCTTCTGGCCAAAGCGAGATGTTCACACAGAAGATCGTGCTCCTTGGCTTCAGGCGCATCGAAATTGTGGGCGCCCGGATCAAAGTCCGGGATTGTGGAAGCGCAGCGATAGTAGTCGTCTTCGGCGATCACCACGGCGCCTGCGCCCAACCGCCGCGCCAACGCGCGCGCCAGCGTCGTCTTCCCCGCGCCCGAACCTCCGGTGATGGCGATGATCTTCATGCTCGGCAATCGGCAGTCGGCAATCGGCAATCGGAAGGGATTTAGTGATCGCGCCGAGGGAGCGCCACCGCAAACGACTGCCGATTGCCGATTGCCGACTGCCGCGCTTAAGCGACGCCCCGCGTCTGCTTCAGATAGAACTCCCGCGGTGGGGCGGTTTCTTCCATCAGGCTTTCCTTGATCGCGCGCGGGGCGCCGAACAGGTGGCCTTGGCCGTAGGGCACGTCGAGATCGAGCACTTCGAGCACGGCCTCTTCGCTCTCAATCCGCTCGGCGATCAGGTCGACGCCGTAACGCTGGAACACCGCGGCGATGTCGGCGGCGGCGATCTCGCGCGTGATGGCCGAGCGCGGGCGCACGCCGCCTTGCACCACCTGCTCGCTCAGCACGCGCGCGGGGATTTTCGCATAGCGCACGCCGGAGCGTTCGAGGTCGGGCAGGTCGATTTCGGCGGATGTGACCTTGTCGATCGAGAAGCGGAAGCCGAGGTCCACGAGCTTGCCCATCGCGCGCGCTTCGACCGACGTGCGCGATTCGTAGGCGGCCTGCGGGATCTCGAAGATCACGCTGCCGGCGAGGTCGCGGTTCTCGCGCATGAAATCAAGGAATTGCGGGAAGAAGTGCTCGTCCGAGAGCGAGGTCGGCGAGAGATTGCAGAAGATGCCGACGCGGCGGTCCTGCTTCATCAGCTTGCGCACGATCTGCACGCAGCGGAAGAGGAGCACGTTGTCGATTGTCGTCATCAGGCCAGCCTGTTCGGCGGCGGGGATGAATTCCTGCGGCAGGATGAGCCGGCCAGTGGAGTCTTTCAGGCGCGTGAAGCCTTCGTAGAACGCGGTCTTGCGCTGCGGCAGCTGCACGATCGGCTGCAGATGCAGCTCGATGCGGTTCTCCAGCAGCGCTTCGCGCACCAAATCCATCGGGCCGTGCGCAGCTGCCGGATGCGGCGTCACATTGGGCGCGGCCTGAATCTGTTGCAGGCGCGCATCCAGCGTCGCGCCGAGCTTGTCGACGATCTGGTCCAGCAGCTTGAGTTCAATCTGCTGCGTCTGCGGCGCTTCGATCTGGTGCGTCGTCGGCGTGCCGAAGCCGATCGACGCTTCGAGCGAATCCATGCGCGTCTGCATCGCCTCGATGTCGGCGCGGATTTCGCGATGCGCGCTGCGGAGGCGCTCGCTATCGCCGCGCATGCGTTTCTCCACCCCGCCGATTCGTCCGGCAGCCGCGCTCGCGGAAATGCCCGCATGCGTCACCGCGCAGGCGCAGAAGAGCGCGATGCCGCCCAGAAACGCACCGCCGAGATCCTCGCCGCCGACCTGATTGAGCGCAAGGCCCACCGTCAGCGAGATCGTCGCGTAAGCGAGATAAAGCAGCACGTGCGTGATGATGGGCATTATTTGCCCTCCCGAATCTCTGAGCGTTCATGGGAGCGGCGGACTAGTTGCCAGGGGCTTAACCAGTCTGACCGGGGATTGACATAATTGTTGTATGACGATAATACATTATCGTGTTACTTGAGGGAGATCGCTCCCATGATCGGAGCAGCCACCGCGCCGTTGGAGCGCGCGAAGAAACTCGCCGACGGGGCTGTCACCGTAGCTGTAATCGCTGCGATTCTGATCGCCATCGCGTCGGTCGCCGATGTCGTCGCGCCGGGCGTGCGGGCGGTGCAGGAGGGCGCAGTCACGCCCGATTTAGCGGGCGCGATCAGCCTGTTCCGCGCCGTGGGCGTCGCCACCGTGTTGGCCTTGCCGGGCTTTCTGTTGGCCGGCGCGCTGTTGGACTTGAGCCGCGTGCTCGACGAATACGGAAAAGGCCTGTTCTTCACAACGCGCGCCAGCAAGGGCGTGCGCAAGGCGGGCGAGTCAGTGCTTTGGGCGCTGGCGTTCAAGATCGTGATCTCGCCCACGCTCCACAATTGGATCACGCAGGAGGGACGCGGCTTCAGCTGGCGCATGGAGCCGTTCGATCTCGGGCTCGTCGCATTCGCCGCGTTCGTGATGGTGCTCGGGCGCGTGCTCGAAGCGGCTGCGCGCATCAAGGAAGAGCACGATCAGATCGTCTGATGCGGATCGTCGTAACTCTCGATGTGATGCTGGCGCGCCGCAAGATGAAGGCGAAAGATCTGGCCGAGCGCATCGGCATCACGGAAGCGAACCTTTCGCTGTTGCGCACGGGCAAGGTGAAGGGCGTGCGCTTCGAGACGCTGGCGAAAATCTGCGAGGCGCTGGAGTGCAAGCCGGGCGATTTGCTTGATGTCGAGGAGGGCGCGGCTGCGGCGCCCGAAGGCGCTGACCCCTGAATTCGTCATTCCGGACGCGCGAAGCACGATCCGGAATCCAGGGACAAACGACGAGCTGGCGGCCCTGGGTTCCGGGTTCATCGCTGCGCGATGCCCCGGAATGACGAGGTTAGGTGGCTACAAGCAACCGCGCCGCCTGGATTAAGTAGATCACCCCAAGCGCCGTCACAATCCAGCGGGTCCATTTGAGAAAATTCACGTCGCTCATGCGATTCAGCGCCATGCCGCCGAGCCAGGCGCCGAGCATCGCCAGCGGGGCGGCGGCGGCGAAGAACCACCACGGCGGCAGGCCGGTCGTTGCGGCGCCGAGGAGGGGCGCGCCGTAGAAGATCATTTTCACGGTGTGGCTGAACGCCTGCGTCGCGGCCTTGGTGGCGACGATCTGGTGGCGCGTGAGGCCCGTGCGCACGAAGAACACATCGAGCAGCGGCCCCGACACGCCGGCCATCACGTTGAGACCCGTCACCGTGAGGCCGCACGCCACGGCGTGCGCGGGCTTGGCCGCGTCAAGGTGAAACGCGCCCTTCGGCAGCCACGCGAGCCCCGGCACGAGGCCGAGCATGAGATACACCCACGCCTTGGTGGGATCGTAGGTGACGAGCGCCAGAAGGCCGGCGGCTATCGCCGAGCCGGCGCCGTACATGACGATGATGCGCCACTCGATGTGCCGCCGGTGCAGCACGGCGCGCCAGCCGTTGGAGACGAACTGCACGGCGCCGTGCGTCACCATCGCCGCGGACACGGGCATCACCAGCGTCAGCGCGCCCATCAGCATCAGCCCGCCGGCCATGCCGAACACGCCGGACACGGTGGCAGTGACGAGAACGATGACAAGGAGCGTAAGGGTCGTAAGCCAAGCCACGCGCGCCTCCATGTTTCCGATTGGAGAACGGCGCGGCGGGGAGCGCCCCGAAGCCGCCAAAGCGGCGCTCGCGTCAGGGACTATTTACGCGCGTTGGCGGGAATTGCAAAGTGGCAACATTGGCTGGTGTGACGCTGACTCAAGAGCGAAACGATGGGACCAACGAGAACCTACTTGGGCGCCTTCCTTACGTTAGGCTCGGTCGTGCTGGCGTTCTTCATGATCGTCGGGCTGGCGCTTGGCCACTGCGCGACACCAGAATGCGAGTTGGTCGACGAGTATCGCCCCTGGTGGATGCTCGGTATCATTGTCGGCACAATCGCGGCAAACGTCGCCATGTGGTTTCTGCTCGGCCGAGCGGACAAGACCGACGCTAACGAATAGCGACGTTCAGCTAAACGCCGCCAGCCGCGCTTCAATGTGCGCGCGCACATCCGGCCACTCTTCGCGGATGATGGAGAAATATGCGCTGTCGCGCCATGTGCCGTTCGGCCGGCGCATGTGCCGGCGGTGGACGCCTTCGAAGGTCGCGCCGAGCTTGGTCAGCGCGGCGCGCGATTGCGCGTTGAGCGTGTCGGTCTTGAACTCGACGCGCTCGGCGCCGCTGGCGAAGGCGTTGTCCAGCAGCGCGAGCTTGGCGGCGGGATTGATCGCCGTGCCTTGCGCGGCACGCACATACCAGGTGCCGCCGATCTCGACGCCGGCGTCGCGCGGCCGGATCGTGAGATAGCACGACTGGCCGACAACGCGTCCGTCCGACGCGCGAACGGCGTGCGGAATCCAGCGGCCCGCCGCGCGCTCCTGCAAAAGCCAGTCGAACGACGGGCCGAAGCCGTGTTCGGCCACCGGATAGGGCATGTGCCGGAAGATGGATGCATCCGCCTCGGCCGCGCCGATCATCTCGGCGCGATGGCGCTCTTCGAGCGGCTCCAGGCGCACCCATGCGTTCTCGAGTACCCTTGCGGCAAGCTCCATCGCGCGCATTGCTCCCTTCGCGCCGGCGCTCTAGCGTGGCGCACAGAAATCCGCCAGCGCTGGAGGCCGCCATGCATTTCGAACATTCCGAACGGACGAAAGAATGGATGGGCCGCGTCAGCAGGTTCATGGACGAGCACATCGTGCCGGCCGTGCCGATCTATGAGCAGCAACAGAAGGAAGGCGGGCGCTGGAAGGTGATTCAGGTCGTCGAGGACCTGAAGGCGAAGGCGAAGAAGGAAGGGCTGTGGAACTTCTTCATGCCGCCGTCGAGCGGCCATCCCAAGGTCGACGACACCTTCCAGTTCGAAGGCGAGCAGCTCACCAATCTCGAATACGCGCCATTGGCGGAGATCATGGGCCGCGTGGGCTTTGCCTCCGAGGTGTTCAATTGCTCGGCGCCCGACACCGGCAACATGGAGGTGCTGGAGCGCTACGGCACGCGCGCGCAGAAGGAGCAATGGCTGCGCCCGCTGATGAACGGCGAAATCCGCTCCGCCTTCTTGATGACGGAGCCCGCCGTCGCCTCTTCCGACGCGACCAACATCCAGTGCGAAATCCGTCGCGACGGAGACGAGTACGTCATCAACGGCCGCAAATGGTGGTCGTCGGGCGCGGGCGATCCCCGCTGCAAGATCGCCATCCTCATGGGCAAAACCAACCCGGACAATCCCAAGCATTCGCAGCAGAGCCAGATCCTGGTGCCGCTCGATGCGAAGGGCGTCACCATCGAACGGCCGCTCACTGTGTTCGGCTATGACGATGCGCCGCACGGGCACATGGAGATCGAGCTCAAGAACGTGCGCGTTCCGGCGGAAAACCTGCTGCTCGGCGAAGGGCGTGGCTTCGAGATCGCGCAGGGACGCCTGGGCCCCGGCCGCATCCATCACTGCATGCGCACGATCGGCGCGGCGGAAGCGGCGCTCGAAGCGTTGTGCAAGCGCATCACCAATCGCGTCGCCTTCGGCAAGACCATCGCCGAGCACTCGATCTGGGAGCAGCGCATCGCCGAGGCGCGCATCAATATCGAGATGACGCGGCTCTTGTGCCTCAAGGCCGCGTACATGATGGACGTCGCCGGCAACAAAGTCGCCAAGGACGAGATCGCCATGATCAAGGTCGCCGCCCCGCGCATGGCGCTGCAAATCATCGACGACGCCATCCAGGCGCACGGCGGCGCCGGCGTCTGCCAAGACTTTGGTCTCGCGAAATCCTACGCCGGCATCCGCACGCTGCGCCTGGCGGACGGACCGGACGAAGTGCATTGCCGCGCGATCGCGCTCTCCGAGCTCGGCAAGCACGGCTGGTCGCCGAAGCGCAAGAAGGACGAGAGCAGCGCGCGTTGATGACGTTTGCCTGGATCGTGAACGCGCTGGCGCTTGCGTTCGGCGCGGCGCTCGGCGCACGCGCCATCGTCGATCCCAAATGGGCCGCGCGCTTCGTGCGTCTCAAGGCCGATGAGCAAGGCGGCGGCTTCGCCGAGTTTCGCGCGACCTATGGCGGCCTCTTCCTCGCCCCGCACGCCGCCGCATTGGTGATGACGCTGATGTATCTCGTCGGCGGCGAATACGTGGTTGGCGTCGCCGCGACAGGCGCCGCGGCGGTGCTCGGCGCGGCATGGGCAGGCGCGAGCGGCGGGCGCGTGCTGGCCATCATCGCCGATCGCGCCGACACGCGCTTCAACAGGCTGAGCGCGGGCGTAGAGGCCGCGCTCGCGCTCGCCATCGCCGCGCCGTGGCTCGTCTGGGTCACGAGTTCGGCCTAAGCGGCGAACGCCGCCGCGCTTCAGTGCAGCGTATGCTTGATGCGGCTGACCTCGTCGTGGTCGGCCTTGACGCTCTGGTAGAGGCGCTCGACCCGCGATCGCACCGGCGGCGGCAGCTCCTCATCCTGGGCCGCGTTTCTGAATCTCTTGCGGATGTGATCTTCGCCGCGCTCGACTTCATCGATCACGCTCTTGTCGTCATTGCGCGTGAGCGCAGCCTTCAGATCCACGAACTTGTTGTGCGCCTTGCCGACGATGCCCTGATCTGTCTCCGGCTCGCCGCCCAGCGCCCGTACTTCGTCCTGCAGTTCGCGCGCCAATTGCTCGCGCTTCACGGCGCGGTCGGCGAACATTCCCTTGTACTGCGAGCCCTCGGCGTTCTCGGCGGCTTCGCGGTAGCCGCTGACGCTATCGAGCGTGGTTTTGATGAGGCCGTTCAGGACATCCACGGCGTGTTCGTTGCGGTCAGCCATTCGTCTGCTCCTTTTGCGAGGGCTTTGGAGCGAAACGAGCCGACGTTCGCGCCGTTCCGGCGGAACTTCCGCAGGCGCTGAAGGCGCTGAGTTCCCCGCCGCGTTCAGAAGTCGTTGATGCTCATGTCGGCCCGCAACGGCCAGCCTTCGGCGCGCAGGCCGCAGGCTGCGGGATCGAAGTGCTCGCGCGAGAGCACGACGGTATTGGTCGGCGTTTCCTCGATGCGCACCTCGCGCACGCTGAACGGCAGGCCGTCGGCCGCGACGAAGGCCGACAATTTGAGGAAGAAGCACGCCGCCAGAGCTTCGGTGGTCGGATCGCCTTGGAAGGTCATGATCTGCTTCAACAACGCCGGCTCGCGTTCGCGGAAGTAGCCGATGAGCGGATCGTCCTCGCGCAGATGCAGCGCATGGTCGACATGGTCGTCGATCCATTGATGCCAACGCCGCTTGACCTGCTCGAAAGGCGCCGCGGAATTCGCATCGCTGAACGTGAACGGCCCGAGCGGATCGAGCCGGATCGTGACAAACTCATTGTGGCCGTGCGGAATCGCGCACTTGAGGCTGTTCGTCGCCAGCAGCCTGTGCGCCATCGCGTAGCGGCGCGTGAACTCGAGCGCAGCCATCATTCATCCTTCGACACTCCCGCAGAACAGACGGGCGCCTCATTCGTTGCGAGCCTTTAGGCGTGCCGGGACGCGAAGGCAATCAGTCGTCGTCGCCGTCGTTCCAGACTGGGTCGCCGAGATTGACCTGCTCGGGCGAAGTGTGGCCGCCGACCGCCGCGCCCACGATGGCGGCGCCAACCACGCCGGCGCCTCCGGCGACCACGCCCGCGCCCGCGCCGATCGCCGCGCCGGACGCCAACCGATCGCCCATTTGCGTGCCGCGGCCCGCCAGCGCAGTTGCGTCGGCTGTCCATTTTTGATGCTCCCCGGAAACGAAAGGCGACGCCTTCCGGGCGTCGCCTCCTACCGTTGTTTTCGACTTAAATGTGAAGCTCTTGAAGCGCTTACTTGGGCTTGTACTCGGCGTATTGATCGTCGCCATCGCGCCACATAGGCTTACCGAGATTCACATCGTCGGGATCTGTGAACGCGCCGACGCCAGCGCCGACGAGCGCGCCAGGAATTACGCCCACGCCGCCCGCCAGGAGCCCCGCGCCCGCACCGATCGCGGCGCCCGAGGCGACGCGGTCGGTCATCTGCGTGCCGCATCCGGACACAACCAGCACCGCAGCAACAGCGAGTGCGTACTTCAACATCTGCGAACCTCCAGTGCCCGCACAACGCCAGCCCGTGTTGAGGGTTCCTCAGAACCAGCGGCGCCAGCGGGCGATGGCGAACAAGGTCGCGGGCGCCAGCAGCATCATCGCGCCGCCAGCCCATGGGCCCCAGGGTTCTCGGAACCACGTCATGGCGTCGAAGTTCATGCCGAAAACCGAGGCGATCAGTGTCGGCGGCACGAAGGCTATGGTCGCCAGCGAGAGCGCCTTTAGCACATTGGTCTGCGTCGCATTGATGAGGCCGAGCAGGGCGTCCTGAAGAAAGGCAAGCCGCGGCTGGAGCGCCTCCGCGATGCGCTCCAGTTCACCAACGTCGCGCGCGAGCGCAGAAACACGTGACGGGTCGAGGCCGTACTTCCCCTTCGTGGCGCGCGCATATACCAGCAGCCTTTGCAGGCTCGACAGCGAATCGTGGGCGAGCGCGGCGATGGCGCCGATGCGGCCCAGATCACGAAGCGCATTGCGCAAATCCGGCGTGCCGGCCTCGTCGAAAACGCGGATCGAGAGGGCGTTCGCTTCACGCGTCTCCTCAGCCAGCACGTCCGCCAGCCGCTCCGCCGCGCCTTCGATCAGCGCCAGCATCACGTCGGCGCCGTTCTGCGCGGACCCGAGCCGCGCCGAAGCGCGCCTTTCCCCAATCTCGAACGCGCGCGGGCGCACCTGCCGGACGGTGACGAGCTTGTCCTGCACGAGGATGAAGGTCACGGGGCCTGAAACGAGCGGGCCCTCGTCGCGTCGGCCGAGCAGCGTGGCGGTGAGATGCAGCGCCTCGTTCTCTTCATAGAAGCGAGCCGATTCCTCGAACGCCGCCCGCTCGGCCGGCGTCGGCACGTCGATGCCGAGGCGCTGCTCGACTTGCGCCTCCTCGGCCTCGGTGGGGTTTTCGAGGTCGAACCAGAGCGCGTCAGCGTGCTCGCAAGCCGTTTCGGCGCCGCCACGGGCGATGACGCGAAGCATGCGCGCTCTTAGTCTGGCTTCAGCGCCCGCGGCAAGCGCTACTCGTTCTTGTGCGTCACGCCGCGCGCCATGACGAAGCGGACGTTCATTAGCGCTTCTACGTCCTGCGTCGGATCGCCGTCGACGGCGATGATGTCGGCCGAATAGCCTGGAGCGATGCGGCCGGCGACGCCGTTGAGCTGCAAGTGATCGGCGGCGTCCACCGTGGCCAGGCGGATGGCCTGTGTCGGCGTGTAGCCGCCTTCCACCAGGAATTGGAATTCGCGGGCGTTGAGGCCGTGGCGCGAGACGCCGGAATCGGTGCCGAACGCGACGCGCACGCCGGCGCGCCGCGCATTCTGGATCGATTGGCGCATGCGCGTGCCGACTTCGCGCGCCTTGTCCGCTTGCGCCGGAGTCAGCACCCCGCCCGTCGCCGCCATTTCTTCGACGGTGACGCCGGCGAGGATGGTCGGCACCAGATAGGCGCCGTTGCGGCGGAACAGGCGCAGCGATTCCGCGTCGGTGTAAGAGCCGTGTTCTATAGCGTCGACGCCGGCGCGCAGCGCCGCATTGATGCCGCCGGCGCCGTGCGCGTGCGCAGTGACGCGCCGGCCCATCGCATGCGCGGCTTCGACAATGGCCTCAAGCTCGGCGTCGCTGAATTGCTGCTCGACGCCGGCGGCGGTGTTGGAGAGAACGCCGCCGGTCGCCGTGATCTTGATGATGTCGGCGCCGGCCTGGATCTGGCGGCGCACGGCGCGGCGGCAGGCGTCGGCGCCGGAGCAGGCCGAGGGGCTGCGCAGCGCGTCGTTCACATCAGGTGAGAAGCCGGCGACATCGCCATGCCCGCCGTCAGGCGTGATGGACGAACCGGAGGCGATGATGCGCGGGCCGGGCAGGCGTCCTTCATTGATGGCGCGGCGAAGCGCGAAGATCGCGTCGTTCGGCGCGCCGAGATCGGCCACGGTTGTGAATCCGGCAAGCAGCGTGGTGCGCGCGTGCTGAGCGCCGCGCAACGCAGCGTCCGCGGCGGTGAGCGTGACTTCCTCGATCAGCTGCTCGGGGCCGAGTTCGCCAGTCAGGTGCACATGGCTGTCGATCAGGCCGGGCAGCACGAAGCGGTTGCGCTGGTCGATGATCTCGGCGCCCTCGCGTGTGACGTAGCCGGCTTCGACGCCGAGGATACGGCCGTCGGCGCCGACGAGGATCGAGTGCTCCGTCACGACGCGCCCGGTCGCAGGATCGGCCAACAGGCGGCCGGCGTGAATGACGCGCGCCACTTGCGGCGGCGCGGCTTCCTGCGCAAAACCCGAACTTGTGAGCAAGGCCAGGCCGGCGAGTGCGCCGGCGAACGTGAGTGCGCGCTGCAACATGAAAGTCCCCCTGATGGCGCCTCGTTTCAGCAAGCGCGAGGAGGTCCCGTCAAGCGATTGCCCCAGCGTTGCTACCAATAGGCGACGAACAGAGCGACTATGAATACGGCGATGACGGCGGCGACGATGGCGACGGCAACGGCCGGGCCGCGATCGCCCGGCCGCATCTGCGGCTTCTGATCCGGCACGCGCGCACCGGAAGCGAGCATGCTCTGGTACATCGCTTCTTGCGCTGCGAAGACGCGGTTGGCGAGAATGAAGCCGAGCGCGCCGAAGGCGCCGATCGAGAGCACGAGCAGCATGCCGCCGCGCTCGATGAGCGGAATGATGACCGAGAGGCCGGTGTAGCCGCCACGGTCGATGCCGCCGCTGCCGCCGAGGATGAGCGCGAAGACGAGGCCGCCCAGCGCGCCGATGGCGGCGCCGCGCAGTGCGATGGCCTGCGGACCCGGTTTGCGCCGCTGCGACCAGAGCCAGAGGAAGAGATCGCGCTGGCGCTCGTTCATCGGAGCCCCGCCTTCTGCGCGTACATGAAGGCGGCGCTGGCGAGGGGGCGGATGCGGGCGATCATCTGCGTCGCGTGCGCGCTGGCCGCCGTGCCGTCGCGCACGCGCCCAGCGATGCCTTGCAAGATGCCGGCGAGGCGGAAGGCGTTGTAAGAGAAGTACCAGTCGAGCGCGGGAATGCCGTCGCGACCGGTCGCGGCGCAGTAGAGCGCCACTGCCTCGTCTTGCGTGGGAATGTTGAGCGCCTGGAGATCGAGGCCGCCGAGGCCCGCGCGGCCGTCATGCGGCATCACCCAGTTCATCAGATAATACGTGAAATCGCCGAGCGGATCGCCCAGCGTGGAGAGCTCCCAGTCCAGCACTGCGATCACGCGCGGCTCGCCCTCGTGCACGACCATGTTGTCGAGCCGATAATCACCATGCACGATCGACGTGCGCTCGCCCGGCGGAATGGTTTGCGGCAGCCACTCGATCAGCCGGTTCATCTCGTCGATGTTTTCGGTTTCGCTGAGCTTGTATTGCTTCGACCAGCGATCGATCTGGCGCGCGAAATAATTGCCTGCCTTGCCGTAGTCGGCCAGCCCGATCGCGGCATAGTCCGTGTTGTGCAGCTGCGCGAGCGTCTTGATCTTGTGCTCGTAGAGCGCGCGGCGCTCCGGCGGTGTCAGCTCTGGCAGCGCCCCGTTCCACAACACGCGCCCCTCGACGTTCTCCATCACGTAGAACATGGCGCCGAGCACGCTCTCGTCGGTGCAGAGCGCGTGGGGGCGCGCGACCGGAAAGCCGGTGGGGTGGAGCGCGGAGATGACGCGAAACTCGCGATCGACGGCGTGTGCGGAGGGCAGGAGCTTTCCGCTCGGCTTCTTGCGCAGCACGTACTTTTGCTTCGGCGTGACGAGCTGGTACGTCGGATTGGATTGGCCGCCCTTGAATTGATTGATCTTCAGCGGCCCTTCGAATCCCTGGACATTTGATTCGAGCCACGCCGTCAGCGCCGCCTCGTCCAGCCGATGCCGCTCCTCGACCGGCTTGACGCCCTTGAATTGCGCGTGGGGGTCTTCGGGTTGTTGGTCCGCCATGGTGCGAGCTTAGGGATGCGCGCCGCGAAAACGCAAGGCGCCCTTAGCCCAGCGCCCGCCAGGCGATGTCGCGGCGGCAGAAGCCGCTGGGCCAGTCGATGAGGTCTACGGCCGTGTAGGCGCGCGCGACGGCGTCCTTCAGCGTCTCGCCCACTGCGGTGATGTTCAGCACGCGTCCGCCCGCGGCGCGCAGCGTGCCGTCTTCGTCCTGCTTCGTGCCGGCGTGGAAAATCTCCACGCCCTCGACGCGGCGCGCGTCCGCGAGGCCGCGGATCACCGAGCCGGTCAGCGGCTCGTCCGGGTAGCCTTGCGCCGCGAACACCACGGTCACCGCCGGGCGCGGATCCCACTCCATAGCCGGCGCCGAGGCGAGATCGCCTTTGGCTGCGGCCATAAGCACGGCGGCCAGGTCGCTGTTAAGGCGCCGCATCAGCGTCTGACATTCGGGATCGCCGAAGCGCACGTTGAACTCGATCAGCTTCGGGCCCTCGGGCGTGATCATGAGCCCGGCGAACAGCACGCCGACGAACGGGCGGCCCTCGGCTTTCATGCCGGCGAGCGTGGGCAGCACGACGCGCTCCATCGTGAGGTCGCGCATCGCATCGGTGAACACGGGCGCAGGCGAGTAAGCGCCCATGCCGCCGGTGTTCGGCCCCTTGTCGCCGTCATAAGCGCGCTTGTGATCCTGCGCGCCGACGAATGGGACTGCCGTCTCGCCGTCACAGATGGCGAAGAAGCTCGCTTCTTCGCCGGGCAGGAAGTCTTCGATGACGATGCGCTGTCCCGCTGTGCCGAACTTGCGCAGGAAGAGAATCTCATCGACCGCCGCATCGGCGTCGCGCCGAGTCTCGGCGATCACCACCCCTTTGCCCGCCGCCAAGCCATCGGCTTTGATCACGAATGGCGGGTCCCGCGAGCCGAGATAGGCCTTCGCGTGGATCGCGTCGTCGAACACCTTGTAGTCCGCCGTCGGTACACCGTGGCGGACGCAGAACTCCTTCATGTAAGCCTTGGAGGACTCCAGCTCCGCCGCAGCCTTGCTCGGGCCGAAGCAGGGCACGCCCACATGGCTTAAGGCATCAGCAAGTCCCGCCGCCGCCGCCGCCTCGGGACCAATGACGACCAGTTCGATCCGCTCACGGAGCGCAAACGCGGCGAGTTCGCGCGTGTCATCCGCCTTGATCGCAACGGTGCGGCCGAGCTCGGCCAGTCCGGGATTGCCGGGCGCGGAAATCAGCTCCGAAACCAAGGGGCTCTGGGCGAGCTTCCAGCCCAGCGCGTGCTCGCGCCCGCCCGACCCGACGACCAGAATCTTCATGCATCAAGCGATGCGGCGCACGGCTCATCGCGTCAAGGCGGGGCGCCCGCGCTGGCTATCTGGGCAGCCGGATGCTACGCTGACGCGCTGCGGAGGCGATGATGCGGCGGGCCGATGCGCTGCTCGCCGAGCCGGTGACGCTCGGGTCAGCGCTCAAGGAGCTTGGCTGGTTCTGGGGCCTGTTCGCGTTTGCGCTCGGGGCGCCCTCGCTGCTGTCAATTCTCCAGATGGTATTCCTGGAGTATCGTCTGATCGAAGCCGCGCAGCAAATCCTAGACGCCTACAATCTCCTACTCGCCTATTTGAGCAGCTACGTCGAACCGCTTCTGCGTCAGCTGATCGACCTGATGTTCACCGTGCCGGTCGATCTGCATGCGCATTGGCGGCCGCTGTTCATTCTCATGATGCTGCATGAGACCGCCGATGCGCGAAACATGTGGCGCTTCGGGGCGCATGGCACAGCCATCGCTCGCTGGCTGCCGGGCGCCGCAGGCGCGTTTCTCGGCGCGGTTGTGGCTGGTTTTGCGCCGCTCGATGGACCGTGGTGGGCGCAAGGCGCCATCGTTGCTGCGCCGCTTGCCGGGCCGACGGTCGTGCGCGGCCTATTCGCCATGGGTCAGCAGCCGTTCCTACCGATGTTGCTTGTCACGCTTTCGACCTTCGCGATCGGGGCGGCGTCGTCGTTCATTCCCGGCCTGCCGCGTGGCGCGGGCATTCTGGTCATGGCGCTGCTTCTGCTCGCAAATGCCGTGATCACATTCCGACGCGGGCTGTCGCAACGCGCCTTCGGGCGATTGCCTGACGGCACGCTGGTTTCCGGAAAGGCGGTGCGCATGCGCAGCCTTTCGGACCTGTGGTTTTCATTGGCGCTGCTCGGCGGCTTTTTCGCCGCGGCCCTGGTCCTTGCCGCTGACTATATCCTGAAGCTGCTGGGTTACGCATAGGCCTGCGCAACGGCCGGGCCCCCGTAACACCGCAGCGCCGTCAAACGTGTCCGCCAGCGCGGCGAGAAATTTTGCATGCTCGCCAACAGCTTGCGGATCGCGCCGATACGATCGCCGCGCGCATGCCTCCGTGGCGGCGTGAGGTCTACAACGCGTTACGCACGCACCTCAGATCGTCAGTCATCCCAATGACGATGTCCGCGCCCGCGCCGCCAGCCGCGATGGCGGCCCCGATCCCGGCGCCAGTCGTAATCGTAGTCGTGATAGTGCGACCGATAATGGCGACGGAAATAGCGCCACTCGTCATCACTGCGCCACCTGTGCCAGCGACGATGATGGTCGTAATAGCCGTTGCGATACGCAATCGAGACGTCGCCGAGGTCCACATAAATAGTGACGCTGGAACGCCGGTCGTGTGCGTCTGCCGACGGCGCTGCCAGGATCCCGCCAACTCCCAGCGCTCCGGCGATCATGATCGCTTTGAGCGCATGCTTCATCGAGTTTCCTCCATTGCGCGCAGGCCGAGCGCCGAGTTCCGCGGAACCCACGCTTGGTATGCTTGTCTCTCGCGGGGAGCTAACGACGAAGCCTGCCGTATCAATCCGGGCGTTGTTGTCGCACCCATTTGAGCGCGCGAATGACGGCGGCTTCGTTGTGCGCGAGTTCCGGCGCCGTCGGTGGCGACGTGATTTCCAGCGTGACGCCGTTCGGATCCTGAAAGTAGAGCGACTGCTGATCGCCGTGATCTTCTTCCCAGAATTCGACATCCGCCTCGCGCAGCTTCTTGCGCCACGGATCGAGCGAGCCGGTTTCGGCCATCGCCACGTGGCGACCGTCCTTGGGCAGCTTGTTGGCGGGCGGACGCTTGGCGCCCTTAAAGTGCACCAGCACGATCTCGCGCTTGTCGGAGAGCGCGAACAGCAGCATCAGCCAGGGATAGCCGCCCCAGTCGTCGCCGTCATAGGCGTCGACCAGCTTGAGCCCCAAGAGATCGCGATAGAACGCGATGCTCTTCTCCACGTCCCACATGGGAAGCACGATGTGGTCGAGCCGCAGCATGGCGTGAGTATGGACCGCCGGCGCCCTCGCCGGCAACGCCGGTTCGACTGGGCGCACGTGTAGCCCTGGTCGCGCCGCGCGGGCCGGGCGAGGGCGCCGGCGGTCCATATTCATCAAGCCGCCGTCACGATGCGATCCACGCCCGCTTGCACGATGGGATGATAGGTCGCTCGCGCCCGCGCGTAGATGCGGCGCGCCCAGTCTTGACCCCACGGGCCTTGCTCCATCAGCGCACGATAGAGCGGGCGGACAAACTTGCCGCGGCCTTGTTCGCCGAGGAAGCGCTCAACCGCGGGCCCGGCCGGCTCGTAGCCGTTGCGGATGGCCAGCGCGAGCCAATCGAAGCGCACCTCCATGTTGCCGATCCAGTTGAGGCCGAGCGCCGTTTCCAGCGCATCGAGCCGCGCGCGCGGCAGTTCACGGGGCAGCGTTTGCAGGAAGCGCTGGCGCTGCATCGTGTTCCAGGTCGCCCACGTCCCAGGGGGCGCTCCGCCGGCGTTAAATGCGGCGACGGCTTGCTCGACTTCAGCGAAGCCTGACGCTTGCGGCGCAACCGCGTTGTCCGGAATGCCGGGCTCGTAGGCCCATTCATCCAACTTGAGCCTCGCCTCAAGCGCCGCATCGCCGCGCACGACGTGCCGCCGGAAGTCGGCAAGGAACTGCTGCGTCGTCATTGGCTGGAAGGCGTAGCGATCGAAATAGGAGCGCAGGTACGAGTCCAGCCGCTCACGCCCGACGACGCCTTCGATGGTGCGTAGAAACAGCGCGCCTTTGTCGTAGGTGATCGCGCTCGAACTGTCGTTGGCGCTAACCTCTCTGATTCGATGCAGCCGCTGACCGTCCGCCGAAACGGTTTGCAACGCGTTCTGGATATCCGCCCAGCTCAGCACCTCGGCCATGCGCGCATGCTCGACGCCGAACAGCGCTTCGCCGATGCGGCCCTCGATGTAGGAGGTGAAGCCTTCGTTCAGCCAGCCGTCGGCCCACACAGCGTTGGTCACGAGATTGCCCGACCAGGAATGCGCGAGTTCGTGCGCGACAAGTGAAACCAGCGAACGGTCGCTGGCGAGGAAGGTTGGCGTGAGGAAGGTGAGGCGCGGATTCTCCATGCCGCCGTACGGGAACGACGGCGGCAGGATCAGCACGTCATAGCGGCCCCAGCGGTAGGGGCCGTAGAGCGACTCCGCGACCTGCATCATGCGCTCCATGTCCGCGCATTCGTAGGCGCCGCGCTCAACCACGCTCGGCTCGGCGTAGACGCCCGTGCGCGGGCCGACGTCGCGGTGCACAAGATCGCCGATGGCGATGGCGATGAGGTACGGCGGGATCGGCTGCGGCATGCGGAAGCGGAAAGCGCGCTGGCCCTCGCCCGCGGCTTCGCCGTCCGGCGTCAGCATTTCGGCGCTCATCACCGCCTTCAGATCGCCCGGCACGACGATGCGCGCATCGTAGGTCTGGCGGATGCCGGGGCTGTCCTGCGTCGGGATCCAGGTGCGGTTGTGGATCGCCTGACCCTGGCTGAACAGGAAGCGCTTGTTGCTCGCGGTCTGCGCCGGTTCGAGCCACTGCAGCGCGCTGGCATTCGGCGCCGACTCGTACTCGATCTCGATCTGGCGCGCGCCATTGAGCGCGATGGTCAGCGACGACCCGAGCCGTTCGTCCACGCTGCCGAGGACGTACTCCGCCTCGCGCCCGCCCGCGCGCACGGCCCGAATGACGAGGCCTTTGCTGTCGAGCACGATTTCGCGCGCGTCGGGACGGGCGACGATTTCCAGGGTCGCCTTGCCGCTGAACAGCTTGCGCTCGAAGTCGGCGGTGAGATCGAGCGAGACATGGCGCACGCGCGCTTGCTCAGGGCGCGCGAAAGAGCTTGTGTCATGCGGCAGCGGCGCCAGCGGGTCGCGGCGCGTGGACGCCGTGGTGGCGCAGCCGGCGAGGAGTGGCGCAGCAAGAGCTGAGCCCAGAAGCGTGCGGCGAAGCATGATGTCCCCTTGTTTCAGCGCCACAAAGCGTCTGACGCCGAGAGGCGCAAGCGTCTGGATGTCACGGATTCGTCAGAACGGGCGCTGGGGACACCGGCTTCCAGCGAGGGTGCGCGCCGGCGGACTCCTATTCCCTCGGCTTCAGCACGCCCGAGAATGTGATCACCGCAAGGGCGGTAAGGATGGCGCCCAGAAGCGCGTAGAGCGCATGCGCCCAGCGCCAGAGCGCGACGCCCTCGAAGACGCGCCAATCGCTGTAAGGCGAAACTTCCACGCCCGCCGCCAGTTCGGCGCGCGCAGTTCGGCCGGGCGCACAACGGCTCTCTTGTCCAAGATCGATCACCGGCAGCGCCACGTCGATGGCGTAGAGCGCAGGCTCCACCGCGCCGCCGCACTGGCGGCCGTCCGGCGTCACGAGCGCGCCCTGTCCGTTCATCGCGAACACGCCGCCGACGCCGATGGCGATGAACAGCACAAGCGCGCGCACGATGCGGATTGGCGCCAAGCCGTAGCCGGCGATCAGTCCGAACAATGAAGAGAGCGCCCAGGTGATCGGCCCGGCGGACGCAGCCAAAGTGCGCTGATCGTGCTGCGCCAAGAGGATGCGGCGCGCGTCCTCGCGCCGGCCCGCGCGCGCATAGACCTGCGCGACGTGCGCGTATGGCTGCGGCGAGAAGCGCCCGCCCGCGCGTCGCAGCCAGGCGAGCCGCTGGCGCCAGCGTTCGTCGCGGCTCTCGATGTGGCCGTACTCAAAGCCCTCAAGGTCCAGTTGCGCACCGTCCGCGCCCCAGCCGGTCTTTAGATCGTCGTCGAGCGCCGCACAGCGCGCGCCGGAGGCCTTGATGCGCGCTTCATGGTGCGTCACTAATCCGCGCGCCTGCACCGGCCCTGCGATTTGCGCATCGGCGAAGGAGAACACGCCGCCCTTGGCGCCGTCCGCCCCCGGCCCGCGCAGTTCCAGATTGAGCCAAGCCAAAGAGCCGTCGATCTGCGCCCGATCGAACTTGGCGCCGCCTTCGATCACGGTCTTCTGACCATGCGGAGCGAAGCCGCCTTCTTCTATCTTCAGCGTCAGGTTGCCGCCGACACGCACATTCGGCGCGCGGATGGCCCAGCCGCCGCCATGGATGAAACGGCCGCCGCCGAAGGCGAGATAGCCGCCGATGCGCGCGTCCGCGAAAAACAGTTCGCCCTTGACGTTCGCGCCCTGCAGCAGCGCCGCCCCGCCCACGCTGAGCCCGGCCGCGTCAATTGCAACGCCAAAGCTGTCCGCGCGGGGAGTCAGCGGATTGGCGATTTCCGCGCCCTTGAGGTCGAGATTGCACGCGACGTTGGCGCCACGCAGCGAGACGTGACCGTGCATTTTCGCGGCGCCGATGATCTGTCCCGAGATGCGGGCGTTGGTCAGCAGCAAGGCTGCGCCGAACTCGTTGCGGAGGACGCCCTGTGAAAGCTCAAGGTCGCCGCCGATTTCCGCGCCGCTGAGATCGACAACGCCTTCCGCCTTCAGCTTTTCGCCCAGGCGCACGCCGCCGCCGATGCGCGCGCCGCGCGCAATCAACGCCGCGCCTTTGGCATCGTCTCTGCGGTTGAGCAGCTGCGCCCCGTCGCAGCACAGCACCCCAGAAATGCGCGCGCTGGCGAGCGAGACCGCGCCCAGCGCCTCAAAGCCCGCGTTCAGCAGAACGTCGCCGTCAATCTCGGCGCCATCGAGCGACAGTACGGCGACATCGCTGTCTGCGCCGCGCGTGAAATTTGCGCCGCTCGCGCGCAGGTCGCCGCCAATGCGCGCGCTGGCGAGATCGGCGCTCAGCGCCTCCGCGCCCGGCGCGCCAAGGGGCTTCGCGCCCGCGAGGGTGAGTTCGCCGTCGATCGCCGCGTCGACGCCAACCAGCCGACGCAGCCGGGAGTCCCGCAAGCTCAGGCGCGCGATGCGCGAATGCGAGAGGTCGATGGCGTCGGGGATGTCGCAAGCCTCAAGCGACAGCGCCGGCAGCCCGGCGCCGCCAGCGCCTGAACAATCGGTAAGGTCGAGCGCGCCCTCAATGCGCGCCCCTTTGATCCGCACCCCTGGCGTGCGCACGGCCCAGGCCGCGTCTAGCCCCAGCATGAGCTTGCGCAGAAAACCGGCCCGCAGGGCGGGCTTTGCATTGTCGGGCCCCGCCATCGGCGTGAAGTCCGCGACCTCGCCGGCGCGCGCCCGCTCCATGACGAAATGCTCGTGTGGCGACAGGTCGTTGGCGTCGAACGCCATGCGTCGTGCTCCCCCGGCTCCCCAGCCCGCAGCTCCTTGTTTAATCATAGGCCGGCACGCCTGGGCGAGTCGCCTTATATGAAAGTGATGTCAGAGACGGGCGCTGCGCCCCAAAGCGCTCAGGCGGCTTCCAACCTGCCCGAGCTTACCGTCAGCGAGCTCTCGCAGGCGGTGAAGCGCGCCGTCGAGCGCGATTTCGACCGCGTGCGCGTGCGCGGAGAACTCGGCCGCGTGATGATCGCCAAGTCGGGGCATCTCTACGTCGATCTGAAAGACGCCAACGCGTGCATTTCGACGGTGATGTTCAGGCTCGACGTGCAGAAGCTTGCGTTCAGGCCGGAAGAAGGCCTGGAGGTCGTCGCCGAAGGACGGCTGACGACGTATCCGGGGCGTTCGCAGTATCAGCTCATCGCCGACCGCATGGCGCCGGCCGGCGTCGGCGCGTTGCTCGCGCAGCTGGAGAAGCTCAAGGCCAGGCTCACCGCCGAGGGGTTGTTCGCGGACCAGCGCAAGAAGCCGATCCCGTACCTGCCCCGCACGATCGGCGTCGTCACCTCGCCCACTGGCGCGGTCATTCGCGACATCCTGCATCGGCTGAGCGAGCGCTTTCCGCGTCGCGTGATCCTGTGGCCCGTGCTGGTGCAGGGGCCGGAGGCGGCGGCGCAGGTCGCGCGCGCGATCCGCGGCTTCAATGCGCTGCAGGGTCCCAACCGGCCCGATGTGCTGATCGTCGCCCGCGGCGGCGGCTCGATCGAGGATCTCTGGGCCTTCAACGAAGAGGTCGTCGTGCGCGCGGCGGCGGAGAGTGAGATTCCTCTGATCAGCGCGGTCGGGCACGAGACGGATACCACGCTCATCGACTTCGCCTCGGACTTGCGCGCACCGACCCCGACCGGCGCCGCCGAGAAGGCCGTGCCAGTGCGCGCCGAACTGATCGAGCGCGTGAGCGTGCTGGACGGGCGCTTGAAAGGCGGGCTGCTGCGCGGTCTGGAGAAACGCCGCACCGAATTGCGCGCCGCCGCCGCGCGGCTGCCGCGGCTCGAGACGCTGTTCCAGATTCCCCAGCAGCGCTTCGATCGCGCCGCCGAGCGGCTCAATGCGGCGCTCCTCGCCAACACGCGCGCGGCGCAATCGAAACTCGACCGCGTCGCCGCACGCCTGCGCCCGCAGGCGCTGGCGCAGGACATCGGCCGACGGCGCGAGAGGCTGATGCAGTACGCCGCGCGCCTGCAGCCGGCGATGCAGAGAAGTCTCGACGCGCACCGGAAACACCTGGACGCTTCGTCCCGCATGCTGGAATCGCTCTCGCACAAGGAAGTGCTGAAGCGCGGCTTCGTGATGGTGCATCGCGAGGACGGCGCGCTCGTGCGCGCGGCAAAAGATCTGAACGCGGGCGATGTGGTCAATCTCACCTTCGCCGACGATCAGAAGAAGGCTGTCGTCGATCCGCCCGAACCGCCGAAGCCGCGCGGTAAGGCGAAGCCCGGGGGCGATCAGGGGAGCTTGTTCTAGTCCGCGGCGCCGACGGCAGGCGTCGCCGCGCGCCGTCGGCCCAGATAGTAGAACGGCAGTCCGGCGATCAGCAGCACGAGTCCCCAGCCGATCACTTCGAAGCCAGAGCCGACGATCGCAAACAGCGAATACAGGCCGGCGAGCAGGGCCACGCCAGCCCAACCCCGCGCCGAACGCCAGGAGTGGCGTAGCTCCGCCACCATGCTCACGGCCAGCGGCGCAAGGGTTGCGAGCGTCGACATCATCGCCAGGAACGTGAAGGCGCCCACAAGGCCGCGCGTGTAGTTGGTCAACAGCAGCAGCGACGAGAGCGTCGCGGCGATCAGCAGCGATACATAGGGAGAGCTGCCGCGATTGCGTCTGGCCAGCGCCGCGGGCGCGAGCCGGTCCAGCGCCACCGCCATGGGCAGTTGGCCGGCGATGAAGATGCAGCCGTTCAGCGTTCCCGCTGTCGCCATCAGCGCGCCTGCCGCGATCAAGGGCGGCCCCCACGCGCCGAATCCGCGCGCCGCGTCGGCGAACGGCGAAGTGGAGGTCGCGAGTGAGCCGGCTGGCACCAGCAGCATCACCGCCGCCGTCGCCAAAATGTAGATGAGCGTCACGAACACCGTGCCGAGCACGACGGCGCGCGGCATGGTGCGCTTGCAGTCGGCGACGCTGTCGGCCGGCACGACGCCCGCCTCGAGTCCGGCGAACGCCCACATGGTCAGCAGCGCCGTCGCGGCCAAGACGGAGAGCACAGGCCCGCCGCTTGGATTGACCGCGGGCAGATTATCCGCACTGCCCGCCGCGAAGCCCAGCGCAATTATGGCCGCGAGCGGAACGAGCTTCAGCAGCGTGGTGGCGATCTGCATCAACGCCGATTCGCGCACGCCGCGAATGGCGATCAGCGTCAGCGTCCAGATCAGCGTCAGCGCTGTCATCGCCTGCAACACGGCGTTCCCGCTCAGCGCCGGCACGAAGACGGCGAGATAACCCACAAACGCGATCGCCACCGCGGGAATGGCGATCCAATACGATGCCCAATAGCCCCACGCGACGAGAAAGCCGATGAGATCGCCGAAAGCGTCGTGGGCGTAGACGTAGGGTCCGCCCGTGCGCGTCGTGCGCGATGCGAGCCGGCCCAGGACCAGCGCAAGCAGGATCGAGCCGCCGCCGGTGATGAGCCAGCCGCCGAAGGAGAGCAGCCCGTACGGCGCCAGCACCGCGGGCAACATGAAGACGCCGGACCCGACCATGACGCCGACGGTCAGCGACCAGCAGGCCCAGAAGCCCAGAGGTTTGCGTGACGGCCTCTCGCTCATCGCGGGAAGCATGGGCGCGCACGCGAAAATTGGCCAGCGCTGAATCACGTGCAGGTTGGCGCCGCTCGCCGCGCCGGGCAAACTGGGCGCGTACCGGAGCTCCAACGTGATCACCAGCCTGCCAGCCTGGCTCTATACCGATCCGAGATTCTTCGAGCTTGAGCGGGAGAAAGTATTCCGCTCGGCCTGGCAGATCATGGGCCACGTCAACGATGCGCCGAAGCCCGGCGACTACATCACGCTCGATATTCTCGGCGAGCGCGTCGTCACGTTGCGGGGCGATGACGGCGCTCTGCGGAGTTTCCACAACGTCTGCCGCCACCGCGCCGGAAAGCTCGCGCCCGAGCCGCGCGGCTCATGCGGTCATCGACTGGTGTGCCCCTATCATGCATGGAGCTACGCGCTTGATGGCAAGCTCGTGAACGTGCCCAAGTGGCAGGGCTTCGAGAAGCTCGACAAGGCCGCACACGGTCTCAAACCTTTGGAGCAGGAGATCTTCCACGGCTTCGTCTTCGTTCGCTTCGCCGGCGGCGGGCCGAGCGTCGCCGAGATGATGGCGCCCTACGCAGAGGAGATCGCGCCCTACGAACTGGAGCGGCTCGTGCCGAACGGGCGCGTCACGCTGCGTCCGCGCAAGGTGAATTGGAAGAACGTCGGCGACAATTATTCGGACGGGATGCACATCGGCGTCGCCCACCCAGGCCTCACGCGCCTCTTCGGCGCGACCTACGCCATCGAGGCGCAGGAATGGGTCGACAAGATGAGCGGCGAGCTGCAGCAGAACGCCTCGGAGAACTGGTCCGAACGCGCTTATCAAAGCCTGCTTTCGTCGATGACTCACATTCCGGCGGATCGCCGCCGCAAATGGGTTTACTACAAGCTCTGGCCGAACACTGCGTTCGACATCTATCCCGACCAGGTGGATTTCATGCAGTTCATCCCCGTCTCGGCGACCGAAACGGTGATCCGCGAAATCGCCTACGTGCATCCCGGGCAGAGCCGCGAACTCAACGCGGCGCGATACCTTAACTGGCGCATTAACCGGCAGGTTAATGCCGAAGACACCGCATTGATCGAAGGCGTGCAGGCGGGGATGTCGTCCTCCAGCTACACGAGCGGGCCGCTCTCGCCGAAGGAAGTTTGCCTCATCTCGTTCACCAAACGTATGAAGAGCCTCATCCCCGAGGCCAACCTCGAACGGGCGCCGGCGTGACAAGGCTCTGTTAAGCGCGCGTTAGCGATCCTTGCTAAGCGCTCTGCAACGCGTCCCGCGTAAAGTGTGGTGAAGAGAATTACGTGGGCGTTGGGTTTTGAACAAGAACGCTTCCAAGAGTGCGATGGCGCGCGCGCGCGCACGGCGCATGGCGCTTGCGGCGAAGCGCGATGCGTCGGATGTCGCGCCTGAGACGGCTCCGGTCGAAGAGGCCGCGGTCGATGCGCTCGCCATAGAGGAAGCGCCCGCCGCTCTCGACGAACCGCCCGAGCCTCTACTCGCGTCGAAACACTCGCAGAAACCCGCGCGTTCATCGCCGGCGCTGATGCTCGTCGTCGACAAGGAGGAGGAACTCGAGTTCTGTGCGCTGGAGCCGGAACCGCCGTTCGATCCCCCGGACATTGAGGATCTCCTAAGCGGTCCAGAAGGCGAAGAGGCGTTGACCGCCGAGGAGTGTTTTGCGGGCAACGAGGAGCGACGCTTTCAAGGCGATGAAGAACCGCCGGCCGCTGAGGATTTTTCGGACGCCGAAGACGGCGAAGCGTCGCTGGACGTCGAGGGGCCGAGCGTCGAGGTCATCGAAGAGTCGCCGGCCTTCGGAGAGCCCCCAGAAGTTGACGAGAGCGATGACGACGAAGAGCCGCCCTTCGATCCGATGGATATCGAGGAGCTGACGCCGCCGAGCCTCAGCGCCCCGATCGTTACGCCCCACGACGAACTCATTGCCCCCGCCAACGAGAACGCTCGCGGCGCGCAACTGGGCCCTGTGCGCAACGCGCAGCCCGAACGCGCGCGCGACCGGCCGGCCCCGGCGATTCGAATCTATTTCAGCTGGGACCGGCGCGAAGCCGCCAATTTCTTCGACGCGGTCGCCGCCGATCCGCGGCTGTCGCGCACTGAAACCACGATCGCGCGCGGCGGCCTCGACGGCGCCGCCATTCATTGCTCCACGCGGCAGCGCCCTGACTTGATCGTTGTGGAGACGACGCTGCGCGGCGCCGCGATGTTGGCGAGCCTCGAACGCCTCATGCAGGCGGCCGGTCCCGAGGCGAAGGTCATAGTGATCGGAGGCGTGAACGACGTGACGCTGCTGCGCGAACTGGCGGCGCGCGGCGTTGACGAGTACCTGATCTGGCCAATCAAGCCGGAGGACCTCGCAGGATCCGCCTGTGCGCTGTTCGCCGAGGCGGACAAGGCGCGCGTCATCGCTGTCGTCGGCGCGCGCGGCGGCATCGGCGCCTCCACGATCGCGCACAATCTCGCTTGGCGCATCGCCGAAGGGCGGCGCGCGCGCACAACCCTGGTTGACCTCGATCTGCCGTTCGGCACCGCCGCCTTCGATTTCCACCTGGAGCCGATGCGCTCCCTCGCCGATGTCTTGGAGGCGGGAGAACACCAGAACGATGTTGCGCTGGAACGCGTGGGCGCAAAGCGCGGCGAGCGGCTCACCATCCTCTCCGCGCCGGCCGCGCCGCAGCGGGGCGGTGATCTCGACAAGGACGCCGCGCAGGCGCTGATTGCTGCGGCGCGCCGGCTCAGTTCGTACGTCGTGCTGGATTTGCCGCACCTGTGGGCGCCGTGGGTCAAACAGGCGCTGCTTGGCGCGGAGGAAATTGTGCTCGTGTCGAGCCCGGACCTCGCGAGCCTGCGCAATACCGACAACATCGCCAAGCTCATCAAGACCGAACGCAATACCGATCCCATCGTCGTGCTCTCGATGGCGGGCGTGCCCAAACGTCCCGAGGTTCCGCTCAAGGAGCTGGCGAACGCGCTTGGCATCACGCCTGCCTGCACGTTCGCGTTCGAGCCGAATATCTTCGGCGCAGCGGCGATCACCGGGCAGATGCTCGGCGAAATCGCGCCCAATTCGAAAGCAGCGACGCTGCTCGAACAGCTGGCGACCTTGGTGACGGGCTGCGAGCCCGTGCACGCGCTGGAGGTCGAACCTCGCATCTTCGAAGACCTGCCGGCCTCGCGAGAGGAGGCCTCAGAGCCGCCCGCGCAGAAGGCGGAAAAGGAAGATGGTGTAGCGGAGCTGGAGCGATCGGACCCATTCGCCCATGCTTTGGTGAACCCGATCGCGCTGCTCGCGCCCGAGGAGATTGAGGAGTCCGAAGGGAGCGCAGCGGCGCATGAAGAGTCGCCGGCGCAGGCCGAGGAGGACTCGACTTCCACCGAACTCGCGCCGCTCGACCTGCTCGAGCCCGCGCCGGTAGAGCCCCTTTATCTCGCACGCGCCCGCGCCGCCGCGCTGGAGCAACTAGACGCGATCGAAAACCCCCGCCGTCGCCCGCAGCGCCGCGGCGTGTTTGGCCGGCTCGCGGGCGCGGCAGCGGGGCTCTCCATCAGCCTGACCGCCGGCGCTGTTTACATGCACACGCAGAGCGAAGCCGCGGCGCCCGCGCCTCGCGCGCACGTCGAGATCGAGGAAGCTCTGCCCCTGCCGCCTACGCCGCAACAGATGGCGGCCGAGTACGAGGCGGCGGCGCGCTTGATCGAGCAAGGCTCGGCAGAGCAGGCGCTCGCGCCGCTGCAAAGGCTCGCGGATGCCGGATTCGCGATGGCGCAGTATCGGCTGGCGAAGATGTACGAACACGGCGATGGCGTCGCCGCCGATCTGGTCCGCGCGCGGCAATGGACCGAACGCGCCGCGGCCGCCGGCAACCGCCGCGCGATGCACGATCTCGGCGTCTATTACGCGCAGGGCGAAGGCGCCCCGCGCGACGAAGCGGCCGCGTTCCGCTGGTTTCAGCAGGCGGCCGATCTCGATCTTGCCGACAGCCAATTCAATCTGGGCATCCTCTACGAGCAAGGCCGCGGCGTTGAAGCCAATGCAGGCGAGGCGCTGTTCTGGTTTCTCGTCGCCGCACGTCAGGGCGACGAAGCCGCCGCCGAACGCGCCGCGCGGATCGAAGCCGCGCTCGATCCATTCGAGGCCGAGCAGGCGCGCGACCGGCTCGCCGATTTCCGCCCGCGTCCGCTCGATGCGTTCGCCAACGGCGAGTTCGGACCTCTCCAGAGCGCAGCAAGCGCGGCAGAAGCCGCCGCCTCCAGCGCGCCGTCCGACGGTTGAAATAGCCGGAGGGCCGTCGTTCAGCCCAGCTTAAGCGCCGTCGCGTAGAGAACGCTTTGGATTCCGAGGCCGTCTCGCGCTAAATAAGGCCGGCATGAACAAGCACGATCCAGGCGGGCCTGAAGCGAAGGTCCATTACGGCGATAATGAGATCACGATCCTGCGTCAGGGGCTGTTCGTGCGTTGCGCCGTCAGCGGCGAGAAAATACCGCTCGATGAATTGCGGTACTGGAACGTCGACCTGCAGGAGGCCTATCGCGGCCCGCAGGAAGCCATCAAGCGCTGGAAAGAGCTGAACGCGGAGAAGCGCACATGAAATGGTCGGCGGGGCTCACCGCAATTCTGCTGATGGCCTGCGCAGCGGCAGAAGCGCCGGCGCAGCCGGACGCGACGCCGATAGCGGAAACGACCGGCCCCGCTATTCCTCTGGGGCCGCCGCAAGGGTCTTCTTCGGAGGAGGCTAGATACACGCTCGTTTGCGCAGGCGCGTTCACGCAAGGTGGTGTCGCGCTCTGTCGCACAGCACCGGGTGCGCGCATATCCGTCGACGGCGTTGCCAGCGGCGTGGCGGACGACCATGGGTGGGCCGTGATTGGGTTCAACCGGGAGCATGGACCGCGTGCACGCGTTGTTGCTTCGATGTCGGATGCGACTATTGGCGGTGAGACCGTGAGCATCGACATGACGCAAGACTACGCCATCGCGCCGCGTCAATTCGACATTCAGCGCGTCGATGGGCTGCCGCCGCAAACTGTCACGCCGACAGATCCCGAAGTGCTCGCGCGTATTCGCCGCGAAGCGGCGCTTAAGAACGAGGCCTTCACCAGCCAAGCGCCGATGGCGGGCTTTCTCGAAGGCTTCATCCTGCCGGTCGAAGGCACGGTCACCGGCCGTTGGGGCAATCAGCGTATCCTCAACGGCGTGCCGTCGACGCCGCACTTCGGCTACGATATCGCCGCTCCCGAAGGCACGCCGATCCGCGCGCCTGCCTCGGGCGTGGTCACGCTGGCCCAGCCCGACATGCATTATGAAGGCGGGCTCGTGTTCATCGATCACGGCCAGGGCCTCATCACCATGTATCTGCACATGAGCCGGCTCGACGTGAACGCCGGCGATGTGGTGAGCCAGGGCCAAGTGATCGGCGCCGTCGGCGCGCGCGGCCGCGCCACCGGCCCGCATCTCTGCTGGCGCATGCGCTGGCGCGGGCGGCAGCTGGACCCCAGCGTCGCCGTGGATGGCCTAGCGCGAGCGCGCAATGAGTTGGCGCAATAGTCTTGGACTGCCGGCGTCCTCGCCGGCGGCTAAGCTTATGACAGCAACGTCGCGTCAGGATTGGCCGTCATCGCTGGCGAGGACGCCGGCGGTCCAAGAAGGTCAGCGCGTCACAACATGCGAAACTAGAATGACTGCAGGCGTATCCCCCTCGTTGCGCCAGGAGTGCGCCGTTTGCACGTCTTCGCGGGCGACGTCGCCGGCGCGGTACGTGATCGGGTCGAGGCAGGTGTTGCGCAGTTCCACCATCTCGCCGGAGACGATCACGGCCATGCCTTGCACGGCCGTATGATCGTGCCAGGCGATCACGCCGCCAGGCTGCACCGTGAGTCGACGCAATCGCAGGGCGCGCGTAGCATCGTGCGCGAGCGGCGTCAGCGCCACATCGGCGCTCGCAACGCCGCTGGTCGGACCAAAGCCTTCGCTGCGCGCATTCGGGCGCGTGCGATCGGCCGGGCATTCCCGCACGCGCGCGTTCTCCAGCGCCGCGACGGTGGCGTCGTGATGGGACTCCTCCACGTCGATCGAGACGCACGCCGCGAGCGCTGCGACTGCTGGGAGCCAAATGTGCTTCATGACGGGGCCTCCGTTAAGGCGTGTACCAGCAGACATTGCGCGATGTAACGCGGCAGACAGCACCACCTCGGCGAGGCTGTGCCCCCAAACCTCCTCCTCGATGGAGGAGGTGGTTTCGCCGCGCAGCGGCGAAACCGGAGGAGGTGATCGAGTGAATCGTGGGGAGTCGCCTCAAGAGGCGAAAGCCAATCGTCCCGCGTATCACCTCCTCAGTCAGCGCTTCGCGCTGACACCTCCTCCATCGAGGAGGAGCGGGCGCTCTTCACCAGAGGTTCGGGGCAACCCTCATATCACCCCTGCCTTCTGCCATGCCTCCTTTGGCCAGCGCCGGTGCGCCCAGAACCATTGGCCGGGGACTTCGCGGATGCGCGCTTCCATGAAGGCGTTGATGCGCTTCACGCCATCATACACGGACGCCTCGGCATCCGCATTGTCATAGTCGAGTGGGATCGGCTCGTGAACGCGCACGCGAAAGCGCGTGCCGTCCGTGCGTTGTCCGGACAGTGGAATGAGCGGGACCTTGAACCTGAGCGCAAGGCGCGTGGGCCCGTCGGCGGTCATGCACTCATAGCCGAACAGCGGCACGGCGAGGCCGGCATTGTACTTCTGATCGTTCATCAGCGCGACGCTGCGGCCCTGCTTCAGCGAACGCAGCAGGCCCATGCCGCCTTCCTTGCCCTTCGCCGCTTGCAACGCGAGCCCGAACTCGGCGCGCGTATCGACGATGTATTTATCGATGATGGGATTGTTCGCGGGGCGATAGGTGAAGTGGCAGGTGGGGTCGGTCTGCGCCAGGCAGAGTGACGTCACTTCCCAATTGGTGAAGTGGCCGCCGATGAACACCGCGCCCTTGCCCAAAGTCGCTTCGATGCGTTCGCGCCCCTCGAAGACGATTTCTCCGTTCCTGAACTTCTCCAAGAACTTCCCCATGTGCGGAAACTCGCCGGAGAGGCGGCCGAGCTCGCGGAAGCATTCCGTGCGCACCTCGCGATGCCAGGCGTCGCTCTCGTCCGGAAAGCACATGCGGATGTTGCGGATCGCCGTCTTCCAAGCGCTGGTGAGCGACGCCACCGGCGGCACGATCGCCGCGCCCCAGCGCGAGGCGCGATCGAGGCCGAGCGCGCCGAGGCCGCCGACATAGGCGTTCCAGGCCAGCGCCTCGAGGCGGAAGTAGAAATTGACCGGCTTAGACTTGGCCATGCGCGGCGTTCATCCGCGATCGGATCGGCTGGAGCAAGGCGTCGAGCGCGCCTTCGTCCGTAAAGCGCGCCGTCACCGGCAGCACAGCAACGCGGCCGCGCCATTCGGGAGACAGACGCACCGCATCCTTTTCGGTGGTGATCAGCTGAGCGCCGCGCTCCTCCGCCATTTGCGCCAGCACCCCCAGATCGTCTTCGGAATAAACATGGTGGTCGGCGAACGGCACCGCTTCGGTGAGTTCTGCACCCAGGTCTTCCAGCGTGTCGAAGAACTTCTCCGGCCGCGCCAAGCCGGCGAACGCCACCAGCTTGCCGTGCGGCGCCTCGCCCAGCGGCTGTAAGGTGGCGTGCAGGATAGGCTTGCCGAAATCGGCAAGCCACTCTTGGACCGCCGGCGTTTCGCCGGCGGCTAGGCCAGCGGCCCAGATGTTGTGCAACATCACTACGCCATCCGCTCTCTTCAACCCATCCGCCAGTCGCTCGCGCAACGGTCCGGCAGGAAACACCTGTCCGTTGCCAATGCCGAACTGCGGATCGATCGCGAGGATCGCGAGATCCTTGCCCAGCGCTGCGTTCTGAAAGCCGTCGTCCATCACGATCGCCTGCGCGCCCGCCTGCGTCGCTGCGAGCGCGCCGGCATAGCGGTCGCGCGCGATCCAAGCCGGCCCGTCGCGCGCATGCAGCAGGGGCTCATCGCCCACCTCGCGTGCGTCCATATCCTGCGTCACCCGCAAAGGTCCCGCGACGCGTCCGCCATAGCCGCGCGAGAGCGTGTGCGCGTGCGGCCCGAGCTTGCCGCGAATCGCGCGCGCGAGCGGCGTCTTGCCGGCGCCGCCGACGGTGAGATTGCCGATGCACACCACCGGCACGGGCGCGTGGCGGGTGATTGTGGTGCGGTAGCGATGCGCGGCGATCGCTGCATAAGCCCAGGAGACCGGCGTGAGCAGCATACGCAACGCCAGCGCCGCGTCGCGCCCGCCCACGTCGGCTTTCCAGAACTCAGGCGGACGCATCGGCCGCCTTTGCTTCCGCGCGCGCAGGGAGAAGCGCTTCAAGCGCCGCAAGCGTCTGCTCGGCAGCGTCCGCGCCTTTCGCCATCACCGCGCGCGCCGCCTCGACCTGACGCACCCTTGCGGCCTCATCGCGCCACAGCCGCGCGACCGCGGCGGCGAGCTCTTCCGCATTACGAGCCGTCACGGCGCCGCCGGCGGCGAACAGCTCGTCGAACAGGTCCTGAAAGCTCTCGACATAGGGCCCTGTGATCATCGCCGAACCGAGCTTTGCCGGCTCGACCGGGTTGTGTCCCTTCAAGTGCGGCAGCAAGCTGCCGGCGACAAGCGAAACAGGCGCGAGATCGTAGAAAAGACCAAGCTCGCCGAGCGTGTCGGCGACGTAAACCGACGCGGCGCCCACGCCGGCGGCTTGCGAGCGGCGAGGCGCATTGCCGGCGAGCTGCGCCAGTTTTTCGCCCCGCTCGGGATGACGCGGCACGAGAATGAGCAGCGCCTCCGGCGCCTCGAGCCGCAGCCGCTCGTGCGCCGCAAGCGCGATTTCGTCCTCGCCAGGGTGCGTCGAGGCCGCGAGCCATGCCGGTCGAACGCCGATCTCCAAGGCGAGCCCGGCGCGGGCTTTGGCGTCAACGCGCGGCGCCGGCGCGGCGAGCTTCACGTTGCCGAGCGCACGCACTGGCTTGCCGCGCAGTTCGCTCAGCGCGCTGGCCGTGCGGACGTCCGCGGCTGAGACGAACGAAAACGCCGCCAGCAGCCGCCGCGACGCCGCGGGTAATCTGCGCCATTGCTGCAGCGACTTCGGGCTCATGCGCGCATTGACCAGCGCCAGCGGAATGCGACGCGCCTGCGCTTCCAGAATGAGATTCGGCCACACTTCGCTTTCGACGAACACGCCGAGATCGGGCCGCCAGTGATCGAAGAAGCGCCGTACTACATCCGGTCGGTCCAGCGGCGCATAGACGTGGGTCGTCCTGGGCGGCGCGCGTCGCGCGACGAGTTCAGCCGAGGTGCGCGTGCCGGTGCTGAGCAGAAACGAGAGCGACGGATCGCGCGCGCCGAGCGCCTCGATCAGCGTCAGCGCCACGCCGCTTTCGCCGATGCTAGCCGCGTGCAGCCACACTAGCGCGCCCGCAGGGCGCGCGCGCGCATAGCGGGCGTAGCGCTCGCCGATGCGTGCGGCGTCCTCCTTGCCGCTCCGCGCGCGCGCATCGAGCCAGGCGCCCGCGCCGGCGCCGGCGATCCAGCTCAATGCGCGATAGAGGGTGAGAGCCGGCGAGAAGCTCACTGCGCCGCCACGTCCTGCGCCTCTGGTGGAGGCGCGTCTTTGAGCGGGGCAGGTTCGATAGGCTCGACGCCAGCGATTCGATCGGCCTCCGCCGAGATGCGGTTGAGTTCGCTCTCGAGCTTGAGACGCACGGCCTCCATCTCGGGTTCGCTTGCGTCCATGGCCGGCGGGGCGATCGGGTCGCTCCACACCAACGCGCCGCGGCCGAACGGCAGCGGCAGGATGAAGCGATCCCAGCTGTCGAACACGATGCGGTTGGACGTCGACCAGGCGACGCCGATCATCGGCGCGCCGGCAAGTTTGGCCAGCTGTATGGGTCCGCGCCTGGCGCGCATGCGAGGACCGCGCGGCCCGTCCGGCGTCATGGCGATGACGCCGCCGCCTTCGATATGCCGCGCCATCGCGCGCATCGCCTCGACCCCGCCTTTTTGTTGGCCGCGCTTGGCGGCGGAACCGCGTATCACTTCGGCGCCGACGGTACGCGAGGTGTGCGCCACAATCCCGCCTTCACGCGACTGGGAGATCAGCATCTTCGCCTTTGGAATGTCCGGCCCGAACGCCCACATCTTGTGGATTAGCGCGAACCGCCCATGCCAGATGCACCCGATAACTCTGCCGCCGTCGGCGCGCCAGAACGGCTCGACGGCGGCGCGGTTGACCCGCGTCCAGCGCGTGGTGACGCCCACCAGGAGCATGTACAGCCCCATGGTTCGCCCGATCAGGAACTGGACGATGGGATTGCCGAGCAGCTTGCGCATCATTCCGCTGGTGCGGCGCCTTCCGAGGCGCGGTTCGCGCCCTTATACGGGGCCGCGCCCGCTTCGCGCCAGCCGCCGCAGCCTGTGAAGGACATGACCCCGGCCAATCCGCCGTCCCGCTTCGATCTCACCACGCCGCAAGGGCGGCGGCGGGCGCGGCGCGACCTCATCTGGACCGATCACGGCTTCCTGCGCGCGCGGTTCTCCAATTTCCACTGGATCGAGCCGGGCGTGATGGCGCGCGCCAACCAGCCCTCGCCCCGGGCGATCGAGCGCTACGCCAAGGAAGGGTTCAAGACCATCATCAACCTGCGCGGCCCTTCCGACACCGGCTATTACGCGCTCGAGTGCGAAGCCTGCACGCGCCATGGCGTCGAACTGGTGGATGCGCGGATGCATTCGCGCGAGCCGCCGAAGGCGGAGCAGATCCTGCGCGCGAAGGAGATTTTCGAGACGATCAAGTACCCGGCGCTGATGCACTGCAAGTCAGGCGCTGACCGGGCCGGCGTGATGGCTGTGCTCTACAAGCACTTCAAGATGGGCCAGCCGATCGACCAGGCGATCGAGCAACTCGGCGTCAAATACCTGCACGTGAGGCAGGGCAAGACCGGCATGCTCGACTTCTTTTTCGCGACCTATCTCGACGAGACCAGGGAGAGCGGCAAGCCGTTCCTGCAATGGGTGCTGGAAGACTACGACCAGGCGCGCGTGAAGGCCGCCTTCATGGGCGAATGGTGGGCCAACATCCTGGTGGACAAGATTCTGCGCCGCGAATGAGCGGCTCACTCCGCCTGGAACTGAAGGCGGCTGAGGCGGGTGTAGATTCCGTTGCGCGCCATCAAATCGCCGTGGGTGCCAAGCTCGACGATACGTCCGCCATCGAGCACCAGGATGCGGTCTGCATCGCGCACGGTCGAAAGTCGGTGCGCGATAACCAGCACGGTGCGGCCCTTTGAGAGGTGCGCCAGCGCCTCCTGGACCTTAGCTTCGCTTTCCGCATCGAGCGCGCTGGTGGCTTCATCCAGCAAGAGGATCGGCGCATCGCGCAGGAACGCGCGGGCGAGGGCGACGCGCTGGCGTTCGCCGCCGGAAAGATTGGCGCCGCGATCGCCGGCGATCGTGTCGTAACCCTGCGGCAGGGCGGCGATGAAGTCGTGCGCGGCGGCCGCACGCGCGGCCGCCTCGATCTCGGCGTGGGTGGCGCCGGCGCGGCCGAGGGCGATGTTCGAGCGGATCGTGTCGTTGAAGAGCGCGGCTTCCTGCGCCACCAACGAAATCGCGCCGCGCAAAGAGGCGAGCGTCACGTCGCGCACGTCCTGACCGTCGATGCGCACCGCGCCGGAGCTGACGTCATAAAGGCGCGGCAGCAAGTTGAAGACGGTGGACTTGCCTGCGCCGGAGGGGCCCACCAGCGCCACGGTCTGCCCAGGCTCGACGACGAAGCTCACGCTATCGAGCGCGGGCGCCTCGCCATACGAGAAGCTGACATTATCGAATTCAATGCGGCCCTGCGTGACGCGGATCGGTTGCGCGCTGGGCTTGTCGACGATCGTGACCGGCTCATCGAGAAGCCCGAAGATGCGCGTCAGCGCGGCCAGGGCCTCATTCAGGATGGTGTTGAATTGCCCCAGCGCGCGGGCCGCCGGCGTGGCCACGCCGACCGCGCCGATCATGCCGATGAGATCGCCCAGCGTCATTTGGCCAGCGCCGATGCGCAGGGCGGCGATCCAGAGCACGCCGGCGAGCGCCACGCCGCCGACGATCTCCAGTAACGGCACCGTGTGGGCGCGGTTGCGGGCGAGCTTCAGCGCGAGCTTGCGGCGCGTCTCGAAGGCGGCGCTCGCTCGCTCGCTCTCGCGCTGCTCAAGGCCGTACGTCTTCACGAAACGGGCCGCACTGAAGCTCTCGGTCAGCAGCGCCGTGAGCGCGCCGATCTGCACCTGGGCGGCTTCAGTCTGGCGTTGCGCGCGCTTGGCGATCAACGAGAGCGGCCGGCCGGCGAGCGCGAACACGCCAGCGACCACCAGCGTCAGCACCCAGTCGAACCAGAGCATCGCGGCGATCGCGCCAACGAGCGTCAGTGTGTCGCGAATGCTGGCCTGGGCGCCGCGTACCAGCGCTTCGCTCACCACGGTAATGTCGTTGGTGAAACGGGACACCAGCTTGCCCGGCTCTTCGCGCGCATGGCGCGCGAAATCCACGTCCATGAGCTTGCCGAACATCGCGCCCTGCAGGTCGCGTAGCACCTTCAGCGCGAGCGCCTGCGACTGCACGGCCTGCGCCCACATGGCGGCCGCGCGCACGAGAACCGTAGCGAGCACTGCGAGCGGCGCGAGGACGATGACGCTTGCATCGCCCGCGGTGATGCCGTCGGTCGTGTATTTCAGGATGAACGCGTACGAAACGCCGGCGGCGGCCACGAGCGCGAGCGCCGGCGCGAGCAGCCAGAGGTCGCCAGTGTAGCGCGAGACGTAATCGCGCCACAGCCTCTTGAGCAACCCGCCGCTTTTCATGCGCACATCACAATTCGTGCTCGGGATCCTCGCCGGGATCGAGCAGCCGGTGCGCGTGGATGATGAAATAGCGCATGCGCGCGTTGTCGACCGTGCGCTGCGCGGCGGCTTTCCAGGCGTCGTACGCGGTTTTGTAGTTCGGGAAAGCGCCGACGAAGTCGAGGGCCGAGAGGTCTGCAAACTCCGGCCGGTCGAGCCGCTTCAGTTCGCCGCCGATGACCAGGTGGAGGAGTTGGCGCTGTTCGTTCATCTGCCTTCTGCTTTACGCGGATCGGGAAAGGACTTGGTGCGCTCGATTATCAGAGGGTGCAGGGCCGCGCCAGACGCCGCAACGCCCGGCGCCCGCGGGTCGAGCTGGTTGAAGACGAGCGGTTCGCCCCACAGATCGGTGACGCGTCCGCCCGCGGCTTCGACGATCGCCGCGCCGGCGGCGATGTCCCACTCGTTCTTGTAGCCGAACAGCAGCGCCGCATCGCCCATGCCCGCCGCCACCAGCGCCATGCGGTAGGCGATCGATTGGCGCTCGATGATCTCCAGCTTCGGCCAGGGCGTCGGCCATTTGCTCGGCGCGAAACGCTTGGGCTGGCCGATCATGCGCGCGCCTTCGAGATTATCGCGCAGGCTGGCGCGCGCGCGCCGTCCGTTAAGCGTCGCAGGCACGCCGTCGGCGCCCAGAAACATCTCGTCGGTCATCGGATTGTAGACGGCCCCGGCGAAGGCGCGCTCGCCTTCGACGATGCCGATGCTGATGGTCCATTGCGGCGACTTGCCCACCAGCGCGCCGGTGCCGTCGATCGGATCGAGCATGAAGGTGCGCGCCTTGCCGATGCGGCGATCGGGATCGTCGGGCGTCTCTTCCGAAAGCCAGCCGTAGTCCGGTCGCGCATTGAGCAGGCGCTCGGCCAGCAGGGCGTCGACGGCATAATCGACATTGGTCACCGGCCCGAGCGGACCCTTCAAAAAAACTTCGAGCTTGCTTGCCGAAAGTTCGCGGGCGAGAGCGCCGGCCTCGCGGGCGGCGGCTTCGAGGAGCGAGAGATCAGACGCCGCCGATTGCAAGGTCATCCACGATCAGGCTGGGGATTTCGATCGAACCACGCGTGTCGAGATCGCTGCCGCAGCGCAGGCGCGCATAGATTTCGAGCAGGTTGCCCGCGACGGTGACTTCGCTGACCGGATGCTGGATTTCGCCGTTCTCGAACCAGTAGCCCGCGACGCCGACTGACCAATCGCCCGTGTTCATGTTGAGCGAGGGCGAGAACATGTCGGTGACGAAGAGCCCCTTGCCCGCGCCGCGCATGAGGCCGGCCAGGTCTTCATCGCCCGGCTTCACGAACAGATTGGACGCCGAGATGCCCGGCGGCCCGCCATGGCCGGAGGAAGCGTGGCCGTTCGGTTCGAGATTGAGTTGGCGCGCGGCGGATGCATTGAGCAGCCACGTCGTGAGCACGCCGTCCTCGACCAGCGTCATCGGCTTCACCGCGCCGCCTTCGCCGTCGAACCAGTGGCTCGCCATGCCGCGCTTCACGAACGGATCTTCGTGAATGCGGAAGCTCTCGGCGAACACGCGCTGGCCGAGCTTGTCCTTCAGGAACGAGACGCCGCGCGCGACGGCGGCGCCCGAGATGCCGCCAAGGAACGGAGAAAGGATGCGGCTCGCCAGCCGGTTCTCGAAAATCACCGCCGCCTTTTGGCTGGCGACCTTGCGCGCGCCGAGCCGGCGCGCGGTGCGTTCGCCGGCGATGCGGCCGATTTCATCCGCCGCCGGCATGTCGGCGAAGAAGCGTTTGGTGCGCCACTCATAGTCGCGCTCCATCTCGTCGCCTTTCTCGGCGACCGGCTGCGTGCCCAGGCTGTAGGAGGTGGCGCTGTCCGCGCCCTCGAACCCGTTTGATGTGGCGTAGACGAAGTGCGACACCTCGCTCGAGGCGCCGCCGCCGCCGGAATTGGCCACGCCGGGGATGGCGAGCGAAGCCGCCTCGCAGGCGCGGGCAAGTTCGAGCAACTGTTCCGGAGAGGGCCGCGCGGCGTCGGATTGTTCGAGCGGCGGAGCTGGCCCGCGCGCGTGGTAGCGCTCCTCCAAGAGGCCGCAGAACTTGTCCTCCGGCGCCGCCTTGGCCATGGCGACAGTCCGCTCGGCCAGCATTTTCAGGCCGTTGGCTGATAAATCGGTGGAAGAGGCGGCCGCCTGGCGCTTGCCGATGAAGGCCCGAAGGGCGACCGACCGGCCCTCCTCGCGTTCCATCCCCTCCAGCTGTCCGAGCCGCACCTCGGCCGAAACGGCTTCCCGGGCGGCATAGCTGGCCTCGGCCGCCTCGGCCCCGGCTTTGCGGGCGTAGTCGATCAGGGCCGCCAAGGCGGCATGGGAATCAGCGTCGAAGGCCATGAGCCGAACATGGGCGCGCGGGGCGTTCGGAGCAATCGCCGGGGGTCAGATGAGGAGCCGAACCGCCAGCAAAGCGGCGAGCACCACGGCGATCGCGACGGCGCCCTTGCCGACCACCCGGAACATCCGCTCGTTCCGATCTCGCAACTCATTTCGCCCTAGTCGGTCCCGGTCCAGGTCTGGGAGCCCCATCGTTCCGAACTGGATGTCGCGGTCGACGTCAGCGCGCTCCGGCAAATAGCCGTCGCCAAGCCAGAGGATGGCGCCGACGACGGCGAAAAGGATCACGAAGCCGACGTGGACTTCGATCGGCGCGAACGCCTCCAAGCCCGGCCACGGGCCGGGTTCGTTAGAGTTGTTGGCTGAGACCGGCATAGATGAGCCCCGCGCCGATCAGGAGGTAGGACAGCCACGTGAGGCTGATGCCGGCCACGCGGCCGATGTTCAACGCGCCGGTGTGGAGGCCGACCGCGTGGAGAATTCTACCGATCGTCAAGGAAAGCCCCGACGCATGCAGCAGCCAGAGCGGCGTCGCCGGCTCCATCAGCGCGATCAGCGCGAGGCCGATGAGGCCGGCGGGGATGTATTCGGCCGCGTTGGCGTGCGCGCGCACGGCGCGGGCGAAGTCGCGGTTCTCGCCTTCGCCTAACACGATCTTGTGGCGCTGGCGGCCCAACGCCACCATTACGCCCAGCACCAACAGAATGAGGATGTTCACGCCGACATAGATGGCGGCGATTTCCAGTCGCAGCATCGAGTACTCCCTCGCGCCTCGAGGCTTTAGCGGCTCATGCGTTTATCCCCAAGCCGCATTTCAATCTTTCGTTCTTCTTTCGGAAACCCAGCATTCACCGCAAGCGGGCATAGTGTTCACCAACAAGATGCCTCGAAGGCAGGGTTGGGTGGACAATGTTCGACGCTGATTTCTGGGGCGTCGCAGGGGCGGTGATCGCGGCGACCGCAGGCATGGGCCTGCTGGTTGCCGCGATAACGCTTGTGCGGCGCACCGTGCGCGTCGATCTGCTGGAGTTCGACGGCGGCTACAACGCGCTCGCCCCGACCGTCGATCGCTGAAGCCAACTAACAACTGACGACAGCGCGCGGCGCCGCTAAGCTCGCCTCTGACAGGAGGCGGGCCATGAATTTGCGTGCGTTGCTGCTGGCGCTATGCGTGGCCGCCTGCGGACAAACTGGCCAGAAGGCGCCGGAAGCGCCGGAAGGACCCAATCCGTCTGACCTCAATATCGAGATCGGCCGCTACGGCGCGATGTTGACTCAGATTGAAGATCATACCCGCGAACGGCCGGGCGCGAGCGAGGTCGAGGCTGATGATCCCCGCGATCTGGCGCGGCGGCTGCGCGAGACCGTATGGGAATACAATCTCGAGCGCTCGCGCCTTTGCGCGAAGGGCCTGTATGCGGAGCTGACCTGCGGGCCGGCCTATGAGCCGGTGTGGATCTCGGAGCCTCCCACAGCGACCCCGTCGCTCCAGGACGTGCAAACCCGGACCAACGCCGTCGGCGACGAGGTGCTGCGCCTCTGGAACGCAGTCTGCGAAGACGCACGCTCGCGCGTTCGTGACGAGCAGGAGCGGATGTACGTCTGCCCGATGGAATAGCCGTTTCCCGGACGCATGCCCGGCCTCGAGCCGGGCTGCGATCCGGGACCCAGAGTCACTATCAACGATGCGCCGGAGTTAATCCTGCCCTGGGTCCCGGCTCTCAGCCCCGCTTCCGCGGGGCATTCGGCCGGGAAGCGAAGCTAGCGCAGCCGCCACACCGCCGCGCGCTTCACCTCTGCGTCTTCCAGCGCGCGCGTCACCGGGATGTCGTAGGCGGCGATCTGTTCGAGCTTGTCGCGGGGGAGGTGGGTGCGGCCGGGGTCGCCGATGAGGACGGTCTTGCCGTTGCCATGCAACGCGATCAGCCAGTCGAGCACGCGCGGGGCGAGGTCGCGGTCGTAGAAGAGATCGCCGACCAGGATGACGTCGGCGTCCGTCGGCTGGCCGACGGGATCGGCGTCGCTGGTTTCGACGCGCACCTCATTCAGCTCCGCATTGAGCCGCGCCGCATGCGCGGCGAACGCATCGATGTCGACGGCGAGCGCTGACGCCGCGCCTGCTTTCATCGCCCCAATCGCGACAAGGCCTGAGCCCGAGGCCACATCCAGCACGCGCCGCCCGCGCACAGTTTCGGGATGATCCAGCGCGTAGCGCGCCAGCGCCTGCCCGCCCGCCCACGCGAACGCCCAGAACGGCGGCGGCAGGCCGAGCTCGCCCAGCTGCTCCTCCGTCATCTCCCAGAGCGCGACCGCGTCGTCAGCCAGATGCAGCTTCAACTCCGGCACATGGCTCGGCGCCAGCACGCGCGTATTCTCGCGGATGAAAGCGGGAATGTCCTGAATCAAGTTGAACCTTCGCGTTTGAGTGTGACAGTCTCCACTACCTGTGAGGGCGATATGCTTGAAGACTATATGAGCACGGAAGAGCTTGCCGCTGTTCGCCAACGAATGATCAAGGACGCTCTTGAGTTAGAAAAGGAGGCGATCGACATCCTGAAGGCTCTCGTCGCAGCAGTTGAGGATGGGTCGCTGCGGCGAGGATGGACCGACACGGTGACGCCGACGCCTTTCCACAGGGAGCTGCAACGAGCCGCGGATCACTGGGCTAATGCCAACAATCTTCGACTTGAGGCCCTGGAGTCGGACGCCCAAGGAATCGGCGGTGGTTAGGCGGCCGCCGCTTGTCTGCCCGAAGCTTCCCGCAGCACGCTGATGTAGCCGTCGGCGATCTTCATGCGCGACCAGTAGCCCTTGTCCATTAGCATGCGGTGCATGCGTTCGAGGCGATAGCAGGGCACATGCATGAAGACGTGGTGCTCGCCGTGGAAGTGCACCCAGTAGGGGGCGATGAACAGGCGCTCGAGCGGACCCGCGAGCGTCGTGCGCGCATGCGTGAAGGGATCGTCTCCGGCTTTCACGCAGGCATGCTCGGCGATGTTGCGCAGGCGCGTGACGAGCGGCAGCCATGTCGCCATCGGCACGAGCCAAAGCGCGAAGTACGCCCACCAATAGCCGGCGAGCGATAGCGCTGCGAGCAGCACGGCGTTGACGATGAGGAAGTGCGCGGTGTTCGGATTGACGATCTGGCCCGGCTTCAAATTGCCGAATAGCTGCGCACGACGCTGCTTGAAGAAGGTCTGCCCGGTGAGGTCGCGCACGATCTTGCGCCACAGCGAGGCGCGCGTGACCGGGAAGGGCGCGGAGAGAACGAGGTCGGGATCTTCCGGCTGCTCGGTGTATCGATGATGCTTCAGGTGATAGTCGCGATAGGCATGGAGGCGCGCGCCCGTCGGCGCGGCGCACAGCCATTCGCCGACCCAATCGTTCACCTTTGGATTTGAGTGCAGCGCGCCGTGCGCGGCGTCGTGCATGAGGATAGCGAGCCCGAGCTGGCGCGCGCCGATCAGCATCACCGCGAGCACGTAGGTGAGCGGGTTCGGCCACAGCACGAACATCGCCCCGGCGGCGAGGATCAGCACCCAGCATGACGCAACGAGAACGAGCCCGCGCCAAGCGGAGCGCGGCGCGAGCCTCGCCCATTCCTCCGGCGTGAACACGTCCTTGGGATCGATGCGGGCCACGGCGGGCATACGCCAATTATAGCACGCCGAGGCTCTACGGCTATGCGGAAGCAGGTCCGTCCGGCGGCAAATCCGGGATCATGAACACGCGCCTCAAGCCCGCTTCGCCCATGCGAGTGAACTCCAGCACGCGGCTGCCGCGCTTTTGCGTCGCCCAGCCGCGGTCGAAAATCTCGTCCAGGATGGCCGCGCCCAGGGCGCCCGCGAGATGATGGCGCCGCACGCTCCAATCCAGGCACGCGCGGCAGAGCGGCCGGGCGCCCTTTTCCAGCTCCTCGATCTCGACGCTGAAGGTGGACACTTTCACGCGGCCGAGCCGCGTCAGCGCGAAAGTCTTCTCGGGGCCGGGAACGAGCCACTTGTTCCTGATAAAGGAATCGAACAGCGCCACGCCGAGTTCGCCGGCGAGATGATCGTAGCACAGCCGCGCGCGCCGAAGCGCCGGATCCTTCGGCCCCGGGCGCGTGCGCAGCGCCTTGGCGCGGGCGGCGACCCCCATCAGCGTCTCCAAGAGGCCGGCCACGTCGGCGTCCGCGAGGCGGTAGTAGCGATGGCGCCCTTGCGCCTCGACTGCGATCAGCCCTGCATCGACCAGCTTCGCCAAGTGCGAACTCGCCGTCTGTTTGGTGACGCCGGCTTCGAGCGTGAGTTCGCCCGCTGTCAGGGCCACGCCATCGAGCAGCGCCGTCAGCATGTTGGCGCGCGCGGGGTCGCCCACCATGGCGGCGACGCGGGCGATGTCGGGACCTTCCTTCACGGTTCGATGCTAATCGAACCATCCGCCCGCCTCAAGCCGCTACATCAGGGGCGCAGGAGGCCAGCCATGCTCACGTGTTGTATCCGTTACGAAATCGATCCGTTCAAACGCGAACAGTTCGCCCAGTATGCGCGGACCTGGGGGCAGGCGATTCCCCGCTGCGGCGCCGACCTCATCGGCTATTTCGCCCCGCACGAAGGCTCGCTCACCACGGCCTACGCTTTGTACAACATCGAGAGCCTGGCGGCGTACGAAGCGTACCGCGCGCGGCTCGCCAACGATCCGCTGGGTAAGGAAAACTTCGCCTTCGCGCAGCGCGAACACTTCATCCTGCGCGAGGATCGCATCTTCCTGAAGCTCGCCTCCGCGCCGCACGCGCCGCTGGTCGCGCCATGATCGCGGTGATCTTCGAAGCCGAGCCGAACGCGGCGACTCGCGACGATTACTTCCGCAATCGCCGCCGAACTGCGCTCGCTGTTGGATGAGATCGACGGCTTCATCTCGATCGAACGCTTCCAGAGCTTGAGCGACGAGTGACGCATCCTCTCGCTCTCGTTCTGGCGCGACGAGACGGCCGTCGCGCAATGGCGCACGCTGGAAGCGCATCGCACTGCGCAAGCCGAGGGCCGAACACGCATCTTCCGCGATTATCGCTAGCGCGTGGCGCAGGTGCTGCGCGACTATGGGATGGCCGGGCGCACTGGAGCGCCGACCGACAGCAGAACGCGCTTCTGAATGCGCGGCTGACATGCTATTGGCGGGAGTATGCGCAAGTTCCTCTTCCTATTGTGCTGCTTGGGCGTCGCGTCGTCCGCGTTCGCGCAAGAACGACCGGCAAATCTGTCCTACGAAGCCGCGCTGGCTCAGGTGCGCGCTGACCCAGACTGCCAATTCAGCGCGTGGCCGCTGTACGATATCTATTACTGCGAGGCTCATCTCACAGTCTGGTACTTCGCTCGGCCCGAGCACGGAGGCTATCCGGGTTACGTCCAGCGGCGCATGGAAACGCGCGACGGCGCGACATACATGGTCACGACCGGGCATTCCGACGGCTCGGACGAACAGCAGCCAGCATTCCAAGCATGGATGCAGCAAGTCGGTGAGTCGTTGTTGCGTCGCTGATCAGTCTGCCAGGACCAGATTGTCCATGTAGCGCCAGAGGTGCCAGGCGGCCGCGCTGCGCCACGGCGCCCAGCGCGCGCCGTACTTGTCGAGCTCCTTCGGCGTGAATGCACGTCGGTAGAGTTTCTCCGCGCCCTTGCGCACGCCGAGATCGTCGATCGGCAGCACGTCGGGGCGGCCCAGCGTGAAGATGAGATACATCTCCACCGTCCAGCGCCCGACGCCGCGCGCGGCGGTGAGGCGCTCGGTGATCTCCTCGTTATCGAGCCGCGAAAGCTGCCGCGCCGGCGGAATGACGCCCTCCACGCGCTTCAGCGAAACGTCCTTCAGCGCCGCGATCTTCTGGCGCGAGAGGCCGGCGCTGCGCAGCAGCTCGGGCGGCGCTTCGAGGATGTCCTCAGGGTCGGGATGCTCCTTCTCCGGAAACAGCGCGAGCAGACGGCCATGGATCGTGCCAGCCGCTTTCCCGGAAAGCTGCTGGAACACGACGGCGCGCACCAGTGCGCGATATGGATCCTTGCTCTTGGGAAACTTGGTGGGAAATGGCTCGTGGGCCGGCACAACGCGCGCGAAGCGGCGGCAGACCTGTGAAAGATGCAATTCCGCTTCGCCCATCAGACACCCAGGTACGGCCGCAACGAACGCCAGATGGGTTCGAGCGAAAAGGCGAGCAAGACCGCCGCACCAATGAGCGCGTTGCGCTTGAAGGCGGCGAGCGCCGTTTCCGGACGTGCGTCGTCCACGCTCTGCAGCATGGGCCAGGTCATCGCGACGCTGATCAGACTGAGCGCGACAGCGACGATGAGCCCGCTGCCGGCGATGGCGGCAGCCGCGGTCCACAGCGCGACGGCAAGCACGTAGAACACGCTCGTCCACGTGCGCCATCTCTCGGCGAACAGCCGCGCCGTTGAACGCACCCCGACGAGCGCGTCGTCCTCACGATCCTGCAGCGCGTAGATCGTGTCGTAGCCGATGGTCCAGCAGACGCAGCCGGCATAGAGTGCAATGGCTTCGAGCGGGACGCCAGCCTGCCGCGAAACGGCTGCGCCGCCGACGAGCGCACCCCAGGAAAAGACGATCCCCAGCCACGCTTGCGGCCACCACGTGATGCGCTTCATCAGCGGGTAGAGCGCCACCAGCGGCAGCGACAGCAGCGCCACGATCTGCGCGAGGCGCGGCAGCATCAGAAGCACAAGGAGCCCGATCAGGCACTGCGCAATCAGCCACGCCCACGCGGCTCCAACAGAAACGGCGCCAGAGGGAAGGGGCCTGAGGCGCGTGCGTTCGACCTTCGCGTCGATGTCGCGGTCGAGAATGTCGTTATAGGTGCAGCCCGCGCCGCGCATGGCGATCGCGCCGACGAGAAACGCCAGCGCGTAGCCCAGATCCGACCAATAGAAGCCGTACCCCGTGCGCGAAACCGCAAGTCCCATCCAGCAGGGCAACACCAGCAATTGCCAGCCGATCGGCCGATCAAGCCGTGACAGCTGCGCATACGGCTTCCATGCGCGCGGCAGCGCGTCGGTCCAATGTGTCTTCAGGGCATCGGCGGGTTTCAAATCCGTCACATGACGGTGATGCGCGCGGCTTTTGCTTTACGCAAGGCGACAAGAAGCGTATTGGGCCGTCGTTCTTGGAGTAGCGCATGGCCGTCCGCCTCAAATAACTCCGGCGCCGCGAACGGACGCCGATAGATCGCAGGGCGCGCCACCCGCCGCTCCGGTCTTGCATTCCCGAAGCCCGGACGGGCGATAGGGAAATCCGCTTCGCCGAGCCGCAGAGTGGGCCGACCGGTTTCACATCTCGCGCTTCGTTCCCATTTCAATCGAGCTGTCGCCGTGTCCCACGCGGCTGCGCTCCCATCTTTCTGGTGCTCACATGAGCGACGCATACGACTTCGACGATGATTCCCAGCGCGGCCAGCGCAAGGCGACGATCGGCCAGATCGCCGCCTACATCTGGAAACTCTGGATCAGCCAGCCGGGCAAACTCGCGTGGTTTGTGGGCTTCTTCGGGCTTTCCGTGGCCTGCGACCTCGTTTTCCCGTTCGCCTCGGCGCGCCTGGTGGAGGCGCTCACAGAGGGCCCGACCGCGGAGGGCGCGCGGCAGGCGGCGTGGGCGTTCGGCGTTGTCGCGGCGGTGACGTTCGTCTTCTACGCGGCGCGCAATATCGGCGTGCGCTTCTGGATCCCGTTCGCCGCCAACAACATGGAGCGGCTAGTCACGCGCGGCTTCGCCGACGTGCAGCGCTTTTCGGCCGATTGGCACGCCGACAATTTCGCCGGCGCTACCGTGCGGCGCGTCTCGCGCGCCATGTGGGCTTACGACACCATCTCGGATACGCTGGTGTGGTTCATCTTCCCCGCCGCAGCGGTGCTGATCGGCGTCACCGTGCTGACGCTCGTGCAATGGCCACTGATCGGCTTTTTCACCGGCGCGACGATCCTCGCGTTTCTGGCCTCGGCTTATCTGATGGGCCGCTACTACATCGCGAGCGCAGTGCGCGTGTCGAACCGCGCCGACACCGAGATCGGCGCGGCGCTGGCCGACGCCGTCGGCTCGAACGCCACGGTGAAGGCGTTCGGCGCCGAGGCGCGCGAGCAGGCGCGCTTCGATAACGTGGTGCGCGATTGGAACGCCAAGTCGCAGCGCACCTGGTTTCGCTTCACCGACGCCTGGGTGCTGCAGAACATGCTCCTGTTCATCCTGCAGGCCGGCCTGTTGGGGCTTGTGCTGCTGGAGTGGAGCCGAGGGCGCGCGACGGCCGGCGATGCGGTGTTCGCCATCACCGCGTTCCTGCTGGTCTCCGGCTATCTGCGCACGCTCGGTGAGAACATGCAGAACCTGCAGAAGGGCATCGCGGAAATCGAGGACGTCGTCGGTTACGCGCACGAGCGCGCTGTCGTGCAGGATCGCCCGCACGCGGCGGCGTTCAAACCGGGGCCCGGTCGCATCGTCTTCGACCGCGTCTCGTTCGGCTACAAGAACGCGGCGGAAGCGCTCTACAGCGATTTCTCGCTGGAGATCGCGCCGGGCGAAACCGTGGCGCTGGTGGGGCCGACGGGTTCGGGCAAGTCCACGTTCGTGAAGCTTGTCCAGCGTCTCTATGACGTCGACGCAGGCTCGATCCTGATCGATGGGCAGGACGTGCGTGCGGTGACGCAAGCGAGCTTGCGTCGCTCGATCGCGCTCGTGCCGCAGGACCCGGCGCTGTTCCACCGCTCGCTGCGCGAGAACATCGCCTATGCGCGGCCAGATGCGTCGATGGAGGAGGTGATCGCGTGCGCCAAGCGCGCGCGGGCGCACGATTTCATCGAGAAGCTGCCGTTCGGCTACGAGACGGAAGTCGGCGAACGGGGCGTCAAGCTGTCGGGCGGCGAACGCCAGCGCGTGGCGCTGGCGCGCGCGTTCCTGGCCGACGCGCCGATCCTTATCCTCGACGAGGCGACATCCTCGCTCGACGTAGAAACCGAGCGCGAAGTGCAGGCGGCGATGGCCGAGCTGATGCAGGGTCGCACCACGATCGTCATCGCGCACCGGCTCTCCACCGTGCGCGAGGCGGACCGCATCCTGGTGTTCAACCAGGGCCGCATCGTCGAGCAAGGCAAGCACGCCGAATTGATAACGGCGCGCGGCCTCTACGCCCGCCTCAACGCGATGAGCCGCGGCGAGCTGCTGGCTGAGGAAGCGGCGTAGCCTTCTTGGACCGCCGGCGCCCTCGCCGGCGGTTCAAGCCTTGGCGGTTATTCGCTCCACGCCATCAAGTTTCGAGAAGTCTCGGTCGAACGTTGCGACTGGCGTGTGGCCCGCCTTGCGCGCGATTTCGAGAATAAGGCAGTCGGTGAACGAAAGCGAATTGCTCGGCATGAAGTGAGCCAAAGCAGCGCGCACCACATCCGCGTCCTGAACAACAATGGTGGCGTGATCGAGCAATTCGCTGACGGCCTCGGCCACAGCCGCGCGCGACGCGCCGTATAGCGACGTCAGCACCCAGATCGCTTCGGCCAACACGACCTGCGAGACCCATGCTCCCGAAGCGATGCATTCGTCGGCGGCGCGAGCTTGTCGAGCATCGTCGCGCGTCGCCAAACGCACGACCACATTTGTGTCAATCGCGCGCACGGCGCCGTCCGTAGCGCTCACGCACGTACTTGGCCACGCCCTCGTTGCGAGGGTTCTCAACGTATTTTGGCGGACCGTTTGGGAACAGCACCTTGTGGATGTCCTCGAAGGTATACTTTCCGGCGCGCCTGACGATGATGGCGTCACCGTCTTCGATCCATTCCAGAACAGAGCCTGGCGCCAAGCCGAGTTTCTTGCGGACCTCGGCGGGCACTGAGATCTGCGCCTGGGCGGTCAGCTTGGATTCGGCGATTTTCATGAAGGGTACATTACCGCGGTAATGTAAAAAGTCAATAAGCACACGCCTCGAACACGGCTCGCACGTTGCCGCCCCATTCGGTCTTGTAGCGTTCGATCAGGCGCTCCGCGGGCGTGACGCCGCTTGCGGCGATGTCGTCCAACTCCGTCAGGAAGTGGGTCTCGTCTTCGCCGGCTTTGTCGGAGCGCGAGCGCGAGCGCAGGCCTTGGCGCGAGATGGCCAGTGCGGCTTGCGCGATGTTCTGCGCCGTGCTGCCGCGGATGGGTGCGCGCAACCCGAGCACCGGCACGGCGCGGCGCAGCGCTTCGCGATCTTCCGCCGTCCAGCTCTTCACCAGCGACCAGGCCGCCTCGAGCGCTGCGTCGTCGTAGAGAATGCCGGCCCAGAACGCGGGCAGCGCGCAGAGGCGCGACCACGGCCCGGAATCCGCGCCGCGCATTTCGAGATACGTCTTCAGCCGCACTTCGGGGAAGATCGTCGTCAGGTGATCTTCCCAGTCCTTCTCGGTCGGCCGCTCGCCCGGCAGGGCCGGCAGTTTGCCGTTCATGAAGTCGCGGAAGCTCTGGCCTGACGCATCGATGTATTGGCCGTCGCGATAGACGAAGTACATCGGCACATCGAGCGCGTAGTCGGCATAGCGCTCGAAACCCATGCCCGGCTCGAACACGAACGGCAGCATGCCGGTGCGGTCGGGATCGGTGTCCGCCCAGATGTGGCCGCGATAGGAGAGGAAGCCGTTGAGGCGGCCTTCGGCGAACGGCGAGTTGGCGAACAGCGCCGTCGCGATGGGCTGCAGCGCGAGCGACACGCGAAACTTCTTCACCATGTCGGCTTCGGAGCCGAAGTCGTGATTGGTCTGCACCGTGCACGAGCGGAACATCATCTGCCGCCCCAGTCGGCCGACCTTCGCCATGTAGGCGCGCATTATCTTGTAGCGCCCCTTCGGCATGATCGGCGTTTCTTCCAGCGACCACAGCGGCGAGAAGCCCAGACCCAGAAAGGCGATGTTCATGTCGCCGCACACTTCGCGCAGCTGCGCCAGGTGCGAGCCGGTTTCGGCGCAGGTCTGGTGCAAGTGTTCGAGCGGCGCCCCCGAGAGTTCGAACTGGCCGCCGGGCTCGAGTGAGATGGAGGCAAGGCCCTGCTTCAGGGCAATGACGTTCTCGCCTTCGTATGTTCGCTCCCAGCCGAACTTGTCGGCGAGCTTGTTCAGGATCGCGCCAATGCCGCGCTCGCCGTCGTACGGGACGGGCTCGAGCGTGTCCTGATAGAAGGCGAACTTCTCGTGCTCGGTGCCGATGCGCCAGCTCGCGCGATCAGGCTTTGAGCCGCTCTCCAGATGCGCAACGAGATCCCTGAAGCCCGTCAGCACCGGGGCCTTTTCCTTCGCCTTGGCCATTCATCCTCCCCGACGCTGTTTGCGGCGGATGTGGCGACGACGGCCGGCGCCTGCAAGCGGTCACCCGCTGCGCCAATCGCCCCAAGCCGACTGGATCACGCTTAACGCAGCGATCACCGCCGTCTCGGCGCGCAGAATGCGCGGGCCGAGCGAAACCGCAATGACATAGCTCAAACCGCGCAGCACGCGCCGCTCCTCCGGCGTAAAGCCGCCTTCGGGACCGATGAGGAGGGCCAGCTTTCTTGGACCGCCGGCGTCCTCGCCGGCGGTCCTGGCCGGTGAAACGCCGGCGGCCCAAGCATTGAGCGCCTCCGCGATCGGTCGCGCTCTTCCGCGTTCGCCGCCCCAGGGCGCCTCGGCTTCGTCGCCGGCTTCATCGGCATAGATCAGCGGACGCGCTGTATCCCAGCCGTCGAGCGCTTTCGCGAGCGGCAGCGGTTCGAGAATCTCCGGCGCGTCGAAGCGTTCGGTCTGCTCGGCGGCCTCGCGCGCGATCGCTTGCAGGCGATCGAGCCGTACCGTTTCGGCGATCGTGCGCTGCGTGAGGACCGGGCGCATTCGGCGCACGCCGAGTTCGGTCGCTTTCTCCACGATCAGATCCGTCGCGTGCCGCTTCACCGGTGCGAACAGGAGATCGAGATCGGGGACCGCGCGCGGAGCGCGGAGCAATTCCACCACATCCACTCCAATCGTTCGAGTGCCGTGGTTGGCGATGCGGGCCCGCCATTCCCCATCGGAGGCATTGAACACTCTTATGGTGTCGCCGGACTTGCGCCGAAGCACGAGCGATACGTGACGTGTCTGGCTCTCGTTCAAATGAAGCCGCGCGCCGGAAAAAAGTGCGCTGTCGACCATGATGCGGGGTTCGGCCATGGCCCTTGCTGCCAAGCCCCGGCAGGTCGCGCAAGCATTCCGCTTGACCGGCGCGCGCCGCAGGCGCTCATTTTCCGCGCCGGAGCGGAGGCAGGCCCATGGCGGAAGACACGCTGCTCGTCACAGCTGGGGACGTGATCGAGGTGCAGCTCACCTCGGAGACCGTGATCATCGAAGGCGCCGAGCGCCGCCATGTCGAGCCCGGCCATATCACCAACCGCATGCGCCTGTTCGTGCGCGAGACCGACGGGCGCGAGAAGAAGTACGATTTCGACGACACCGAACTCGGCGTGCGCGAAACCCAGCGCGTCGCCATCGTGCGCGGGCGCGTCAAGCGCGTGAAGGAGCCTCTGAACCTCATCCTGTTCAATCTCTCGAGCGGCGAGCACGACACGTTCGAAAGCGGCCTCGCCGCCTTTCTCGGGCGCAAGCCGTTCTTCGGCGCGCCGTGGAAGGCGGCGGCGTTCGCCTTCGGCGTGGCGCTGGTGTTCTGGTTCGTCAGCAACTTCATCATGCGCAACGGCGATGGCGGGCTCATGTCGATCATGCTCGCCGGCATGTTCGGCTTCCTCACCTATCCCGCGTTCTGGTGGCTGTGCGCCATCTGGGACCGCGTCAGCGAACGCATCCGTTACAGGCGCGCGCGCAAACGCTTCATTGCCGAGATGGCTGAGCGCGTGCGCAGCTACGCGCCGAACGCGGCGCAGCAGGCCGCGCCGGCGCCAGCCGTGGTTGAAGCGCCCGCGCCGATCGCGCCGCAAGCGCCGCCGGCGGCCGAACCGAGCGGCGCCTGACGCCTGCTGCGGGCGCCGGATTGCGCGTCTTGCTCCGGCGGGCAATGTTTCCGGCCATGGGCAACGTGCTCGATCATACGCTGTTCACGGCCCGCCTCAGGATAGAGCCGGTCACGCCCGCCCTGGCGCAGGCCGCGCGGGCCGGGCAGGCGGCGTTCGCCGACGTGCTCGGGGCTGAGGCGCCCGCTGAGTGGTGCGCTTCCAGTCTGCAGCTGCTGGCGCGCTCTATCCCCGAGGCTTGGGGCAAAGCCGCGCCGACCCGTGCGGTGGCGATCCATCGCGGCGAAGGCGCGGTGGTCGGCGACGTGCGCTTCGAGCCCTCGCTTCGCGGCGCGCGCGAGTTCGAGATCGGCTATTCGATCGCGCGCAGCCGGCGGCGACAGGGCTACGCCGTGGAAGCCGCGGGCGCAGTGATCGATTGGCTGTTCGAGGACGGCGGCGCCGACAGCATCCTGGCCGGCTGCGACAGCCGCAACGTCGCCTCCGTGCGCGCCTTGCTTCGGCTGGGCTTCTGGCTCGATTCCACCCCGGGCAAGACCTTCTGGTGGGTGCTGACGCCGGAGCTGCGTACGTCTACGCGCGCTTGACGCCCGCGTCATCGCAAGGCTTGTCTGGCGGCGAGGGAGGGGCGCGGGAAGCGCCTGGCGGACAAGCGCGCTCGCGCTGGGAGATAAGCGTATGTGGGACATCGTCGTCGCGGGCGGTTTGGTCGTCACCGCGATCACCATCATTCCGGTGTTCTGGCAGCTGCGCCAGCACCCGAAAGGCCTACACATCCTGTTCTTCGCCGAGATGTGGGAGCGCTTCTCGTACTACGGTATGCGAGGCATCCTCATTTTCTACATGACCCAGCATTTCCTGTTCAACGACGAGCGGGCGCAGGGTCAGTACGGCGCGTACACATCGCTTGTTTATCTCATGCCGCTGATCGGCGGCTTCCTCGCCGACAAATATCTCGGCAACCGCAAAGCCATCGCCTTCGGCGCGCTGCTGCTGGTGGGTGGCCACTTCATGATGGCCGTCGAGCAGGCGCCGGCGACACAAACGCTGACCTACCAGGGCCAGACCTACGAGTTCGCGGCGGAGGGCCGTCAGAACCTACGCCAATCCTGGCTCGTCGTTGACGGCGAGCGCTATTCGTACGGTGCAGCCGAAGGTGGCGGGCTGCGCATCGACGGCTTGCCAACCGGTGCGCCGTTGCCGGCCGTTCTGCCCGCGGGCTCCTACGAGTTCGGCGTCGCCAATCAGGCGCAGTCGTTCTTCGGTACTGGGTTCACCTACGTCGACATCTTCTATCTGGCGCTCGCGCTCATCATCATGGGCGTCGGCTTTTTGAAAGCGAACATCTCTTCGATCGTCGGCCAGCTCTACACACAAGACGATCCGCGTCGCGATTCAGGCTTCACGCTCTACTACTTCGGCATCAATCTCGGCGCGTTCTGGGCCTCGATCCTGTGTGCGGGCCTTGGCGCGACCTACGGTTGGTGGGCGGGCTTTGGTCTTGCCGGCCTGGGGATGCTGCTCGGCTTCCTCGTGTTTACGCGCCGACGGCTGCTCTTCTTCCTGCCAGGCGCGCCGCAGCTGCCGGACAATGTCGGCGCACCCCCTGAGCCCGAGAAGCTGCGCAAGGGCATCATCGGCCCGATCAGCCGCGAGCATCTCATTTACCTGCTCGGCTTTGGCCTAGTCGCCGCCGCTTGGTGGCTGGTGCAACGCGAGCCGGTGGTGAACTGGTCGCTGCTCGGCGCGGCGTGCCTCGTGATCCTTTACTTCATCGTCTACATGATCCGCCGCTGCACCGCCATCGAGGCGCAGCGCATCATCCTGGCGTTGATCCTGATCGCGGCGGCGACGGTGTTCTGGACGCTGTTCGAACTCGCCGGCACGGCGCTCAACCAGTTCGCCGAGCGTAACACGCAGCTGCCGAACGACGGGTTCTTCTCGGTCACAGCCGGTCAGACGCAGAGCTTCAACGCCGGCTTCATCCTCATCTTCGCGCCGATCTTCGCGGCGATCTGGGCGTTCCTGGAGAAGCGCAAAGCCGATCCGAACGACGTCATGAAGTTCGCGCTTGCGCTGATGCAAGTCGGCGCCGGCTTCCTGGTGCTCGTCTGGGGCGCCCAGTTCGCGGACGAGAATTATCGCGTGCCGCTCGTCTTCCTGGTGCTGCTCTATCTCTTGCACACCACGGGCGAACTCATGCTCTCGCCGGTCGGCCTCTCGGCCATGACCAAGCTTGCTCCCGCAGCAATCGTCTCGACGGTGATGGCGACCTGGTTCCTCTCCAGCTCCGGCGCTCAGGCGCTCGGCGCACAGATCGCCAAGCTCACGGCAGCCGAGACGGTCGGGGGCCAAGTGCTTGATCCGGCAGCGGCTTTGGCGACCTACGTGCAGGTGTTCACGCAGATCGGTCTGGGCGCTATCGGCCTTGGCGTGCTCCTGGGCGTGGCCTCGTTCTGGCTCCGCAAGCTCGCCCACAAGGGGGTTGTGGACGTCGGCACGCGCGCGCCGAGCGGTAGGCCTGTACCGGCGGAGTAAGCAACCAAGAAATAACGTCGGGCCACGGCTGTGCGCCGTTGCGCCCGACCCTATTTCAGGCTGATCTGGATCGTGACCGGCGGCCCTCGGCCGGCCGTTCACGATTTGGACGCCTCGCCGCAATCTCGTGCGGCTCCGGCCCCGATCGATGCTTACAACCGATTCACGGTCGTTCAACGGCCGCGAAGGAGACTTTGATGGCCCGACCGCGCACGACCCGCTCTTCGAGGAGGCCCGCCGAGGCCCCCGGGCAGGGCCGTCCGGAGGTCACTGACCTGCTGCTCGGCTGGAAGTCGGACGATAACGCCAAGCTGCCGATCGGGTTTGGCGCGCCGCGCGTAGCCGAACCGGTGATCGCGGGCGAGGCGCCGATCCTTTACGGCGAGGATCGCCATCTCGTGACCATCGCGCCGACCGGCGCGGGGAAGGGGCGGGGCGTCATCATCCCGAACCTGCTGCGCTTCGAGGGCTCGGTGATCGTCATCGATCCCAAGGGCGAGACCTGGCACGTCACTTCGCGCCGCCGCAAAGAAATGGGTCAGGAGGTGCGTCTCCTGGATCCGTTCGGCGCTGTGTCAAAGAAGACCGACAGCCTCAATCCGTTCGATCTGTTCGATCGGCCCGGCGCGCTCTTGGACGCCGATGCGGAAATGCTCGCCTCGCTGCTGGCGGGGGATGTCGGTTTCCACAAGGAGCCGTTCTGGGACAATTGGGGCCGTTCGCTGATGGCGGGCGTGATCGCCGCCGTCGCCGAGACCTCGCCCAAGGCCGAGCGCCACTTTGGCAAGGTGCGCGAAATCCTGATGAGCGACGATGCGGTCTACAATCTGGCCGCACTGATCGAGAACCACGACGAGTTGAACCGGCTGTCGAAGCAGAACATTTCGAGCTTCCTGCCGATCACCGAGCAAACGCGCTCGGGCATCCTCTCGACCGCGCAGAGCTATCTGAAGGTCGTGAACTCGGACTCCGCGCTGCGTTCGCTGTCGAGGTCGACCATCAGCCTGGACTCCGTCCGCAAAGGCGATCCGATGACGATCTACATCGTCATTCCGCCGGACAAACTCGAAAGCCACGGCGCGCTGCTGCGTCTTTGGGTTGGCGCGCTGATGCTCACGGTGATGGGCCGCAAGCGCCGCCCGAAGCGCTCAACGCTGTTCCTGCTCGACGAGTGCGCCCAGCTGGGCGAATTCGGCCCGCTGCGGCAATCGATGACGCTGCTGCGCGGATACGGCCTGCAGGTGTGGCCGTTCTTCCAGGATCTGTCGCAGCTGCAGCGGCTCTACCCGAAGGACTGGCGCACCATCTTCAACAATGCCGGCGTGTTCCAGCTGTTCGGCGTCGCCAATCATCTTATGGCGAAAGAGTCGAGCGACCTGATCGGCGACATCGACGCCGACATGCTGCGCAACATGGCCAAGGACCGCCAGATCATCGCCGTCTCGAACGAGAAGGCGATCAGCGCGCGCGTGCCGGATTACCTGATGGACGCCCCGTTCCAAGGCCTATGGGACGCGAACCCGATGTTCGAACCTGATCCCGGCCCGCGCCGGCGCCCGCCGCGGGCGCGTTGACAGGTGTCAGGTGTCAGGCGTCAGCGCGTAAAGGGCGCGCCGTCAGACGCGCATGTGAGGGCGCTGCCGCAGAACGTCGGGCCTTTATTCTGACACCTGACACCTGACACCTGACACCTAGAAAGTCCCGCTCAGCTGGATGATGAACCACGGCGCTTGCGCAAACTGGCGTTCGCGCAGATCGCGCCGCACCATCGTGCCGGTGCGATCGGGCGCGAAGAAGCTGCGATCGCGATGAACGGTGCCGTCAAACGCGTTGGCCGCCCAGAGGCGCAGCTTCATGTTGTTCGGCAGCGCCGTCGTTTCGACCCATAGGTCGATCCAGGGGCCTTCCTCGCTGATGTCAATCTCGTTGAGACGATAGGCCTGGAATTCGCCTTGCCGGAAGATTTCCGCACCCCATGACAAGCGCCACGAATTGATGTCTTGCCGGAAGCTGATCGAGACTTGTGATTCCGGCGTGTACGAAATCTCGCGCGGTCGGAGAGTAACCGGGTCCTCGACTTCGGTTTCGCGCAGATAGCCTCGAATCGTAAGCCGGCTGCCGGGGATGAAGCTCAGCGGGGTTGAGAAATTCACGTCGAGCTGCGTGATCTCTCCATCGCCGATATTGCCGGGCGCGTCGAACGTGATGTCCATGAATTCATCGCCGGGGACGTTTGGGTCCTCGTTGGGATTCGGCACCGTCGCCGTAATGGGCACGAGATCCGCAACATCGGTGATCCGATGGTGCGAGAGCGTGAGTCCGAGGGCTGCGCCGCCCGGGAAGCGCAAGTCCGCGGCGAGTTCGCCGATCCAGGCGTTCTGCGGCGTCAGATCGGGATTGCCGCCGGCGATCAGCGCATCGGCGACAGCTGCAGCGGAAACGAAGTCGCCGAAATCGAGCTGCCCGACGTCACGATAGACTCGGAACCGCAGTTGGTTGTTGCCGCTGAACGTACGCGCCAATTGTACGGACGGCTTCCAGAATGAGAGTTCGACTTCCTGATTGCTGTCGCCGGAGAACGTGAGCGTGGAGGTCTCCCAGGCGAGCCTCGTCTCGATCGACCACACGTCGGTCGGACGCCACGTATGAGAGCCGAAAAACTCGGCTCGCTCTTCTTCGATGAGCACGTTGGAATTGGGAATGACGATCGGCGCGCCGTTCTGAACAAAGGCCAGCTGCTGATCGAGCGAGTTGAACGCGCCTTCACCGCCGAACTCGATGCGCTGGCGCGCGCCAAGCGCGCGCGACAGTGTGGCGCGCGCTATGGTCTCGCCCGTGTCCTGACGCACGTCCTGGCCGAAGGTGAAATCGTTAGGGCCGACATGATCGATGTTCTCGCCGAACTCTTCGCTTTCATAGCGCGCGCGGTTCACAAGCCCGACCAGCGCGAGCGACCACGGCCCGAAGTCGCGATCGTAGTTTAGGCCCACTTCGAAACCTGGCTTCCACTCTTCGAATTGGTTGACGAAATCGCTGACCGGTGCGCCGGCGGGCGTAGTGGTGAACAAGCCGTTGTCGACGTGGAAGCGCCACCAATTGAGCTGCGTGTTTGCGGCGAGGCGGCCCCCGAACAGCGGGAAAGCGATGTTGCCGTTGATTGTCGCCTCGCGGAAATCGCGTGGCGAAGGGGTGTCGACGTTCTGGATGTGCGCGCCGGACGCATCATAAATGCGCCGCCAGCCGGGCAAATCGCGATACTGGCTGAAAATCGACCCGCCGATGCCGTACTCCAATTGGCCGGAGCGCCCGCTATAGGAGACTTCGCCGCGCGGCGCGGCGACATCGCGCGATGTGTATTCGATCCCAGCTTCCCACACGCCGCTGCCCGCGGTCGGCGTACGCACGACATTGAGCAGCACGGCTTGCCCGGATGCATCGCCCGCGACCGCGGCGCCGCGCAGCACTTCCAGACGCACCACCTGGTTTGCGGGGATGCGCGAGAGGATGCCGTCGACCGACTGGCTCTTGGTGCTGGGGCGCATGCCATCGATCAGAAGATTGCCGACCGCGCCGGAGAAGCCGCGGCGGTCAGCGCCGCCATCGAGCGAAAACCCCGGCACTTGCCGCACCATGTCGAGCGCGGTTTGCGGGTTGTACTGGGCGAAGAACGCCGCCTCGTAGGCCACGCGGTCCGAGGAGGAGCTCGTCGGCGTCGGCGTAGCGGGCGCTTCGCTTTCTCCGGTCTGGGCGTAGGCGACGCCAGTCAGCGCAAGCACTGACGCCATTGTGCGAAAGAGCATTTCCCCTCCCGATCGCCGTCTCCCGCGGCGTGTAATCCCTGGCCCTGCAGGTCTGTCGATGCCTGCTCTAACCCAGATGGATGCGAAGCCTGCTGTCTTTTTCAGGGCAGGTGCGGCGGCTTGCGACGAGAGTGCGTGCGGGAGCGACGACCTGAAAAGGAAAACGCCGCCGAGGCGAGAGCCCCAGCGGCGTTCCGTATCAAATGGAAGACAGCGTCTAGCGCTTCTTGCCCTTTTTGGCTTTCGCCTTGCCCGCGGACTTCGCGACCTTAGCAGCCTTCTTCTTCGCAGCCATAGTATCAACCTCCCCAGACATTGGGATGGTCAAACTTCTGCGTCGATTCTCTAAATTGTAAATGCACGACGCGAACTACATGCCGCCGATTGTCAGGCCGGTGATGTATAAGGTCGGCTGTCCGACGCCGACCGGCACGCTCTGTCCGGCCTTGCCGCAAGTGCCGACCCCCTCGTCCAGCTTGAGATCGTTGCCGACCATTTTCACCCGCGTCAGCGCGCTCGGGCCGTCGCCGATCAGCGTCGCGCCCTTGATCGGGGCCTTGATCGTTCCGTTCTCGACCAAATACGCCTCCGTGCATTGGAAGACGAACTTGCCGGACGTGATGTCGACCTGACCGCCTCCGAAATTGACCGCGTAAACGCCGCGATTCAGGCTCTTCAGAATCTCCTCCGGGTCTTTGTCCCCGGCCGTCATGAAGGTGTTGGTCATGCGCGGCATCGGCCGGTGCGCATAGCTTTCACGCCGCCCATTGCCGGTCGGCGCCACGCCCGAGAGGCGCGCGTTCATGCGATCTTGCAGATAGCCCTTGAGGATCCCGTCTTCGATGAGAACGGTGCAGCTGGTCGGCGTGCCTTCGTCGTCGATCGTGAGCGAGCCGCGCCGATTCTCCAGCGTGCCGTCATCCACAACTGTAACACCGGGCGCTGCGACCCGCTCGCCGACCATGCCGGCGAAAGCCGAGGTGCCCTTGCGGTTGAAATCGCCTTCGAGCCCATGGCCGACGGCCTCGTGCAGCAGCACGCCGGGCCAACCCGGGCCGAGCACGACATCCATCTCGCCAGCGGGGGCCGGAATGGCGTCGAGGTTTACCAGTGCGATACGCAGCGCCTCGTCCGCGAGCGCCTTCCAGCGCTGCGGCGCTATGAACACGTCGTATGGCTCGCGGCCGCCAGCGCCGGCGGAGCCGGACTCGCGCCGCCCGTCGCGCTCGACCGTGACCGACACGTTGATGCGCACCAACGGCCGATGGTCGGTGAGTTTGACGCCATCCGGCCGCAGAATCGTGAGGGCTCGCCGGGCGCCAGTCAGGGTCGCGGCTACCTGAACCACGCGCGGGTCCTTGGCGCGGCAATAGGCGTCGATTTCGGCCAGCAGCCCGGTTTTCTCGGTGAAGGACGGGGCTTCGATCGGATCGAAGTCGGCGTAGAGCTGGCGGTTCACTTTGGGCGGGCTGACGTCGAGCACGCCGTCGTGGCCCATCTTCACGGCCGCCGCCGCCTCGGCGGCGCGGGCGACCGCCTCAGTATCGAGCACGCTGGCGTGGCCGTACCCGGCGCGCTCGCCGGCGACAATCCGGAGCCCGAAGCCTTGCGTCGCGTCGAAACTGGCGGACTTCAGCCGTCCGTCATCCCAGTGGAAGGCCTCGGTCCGGCTGTCCTCGACGAACAACTCGCCGTCGTCCGCGCCTTTGGCGGCGGAAGCCAGGATCTGGCCGGCGGCGTCCCAATCCATCTCGGCGGCGGTTTCGGCAGGCGCGCGCAGGCCGTCGGCCATAGTGTCTCCTTCGCGGGTTCCGGGTCTCGAGCACACATATAGGCGTCGAGTCGGAGCCGGTGGACCTCGGTCCCTGTGGATAACGGCGGAGCGGGGCGATTTAGGGCGCCGGCGGTTCTTCCAAGTGCTGCGCCAAGCGCTCCTGGCGGACACGCGCCAGCCGCTGCATCTCGGCGTCGGCCATTCCCCAGTCAGGCCTGATCTGCAGGGCGGTCGTATAATCCTCCAGAGCGCCGCGCAGGTCTCCGAGCGCCTCCCGGGCCGCGGCCCGGCTGTAATAGGCCTTGTGCGGTTCGCTGACGCCAAGGGAGAGCGACTGCGTGAAGGCGACAATCGCTGGCCCGTACTGCTCCAGCATCACCAGCGCGACGCCGAGGTTGAGGCGGGCTTCCGCGTTGCTCTCGTCGAGCGCGATCGCCGCCTCGAAGTCAGCAAGCGCCGCCTGCGGCTCGCGCCGCGCGATGTAGAGATTGCCGCGGTTCATGTGGGTGACGATGAGATTGGTCCGGTTGCCTTGTTCTTCGCGCAGCGCCCGGGTGCATCGCGCAATGGCGGCTTCGCTGCTGTTGCCGGCGGCCGCAAAGTCGCTGCACACGCGCGCATGCGTGTTGGAGTCCATCCGCAGTACGGTCACGGGGTTGATGGGCGCCTGCGCGGCGGAAACGCCCCCGCAGACGAGCGCGGCTGTCCCAAGAGCTGCGCCAAGAACGCGCCTTGGAAGGCGGCGTCCGCCCATGCTAGCACCCCACCCGAATGCGGATTACCGAACAGCAAGGCGCGGTCGAATGCCGCGCCGGCGGACTATAGGCGCGTGCGCCGGAGCGCGCCATACCGACCGCTGACTCTCATGGAGGAGTGCGTGAAGCGAGGGGTTATTGTCGCGGCGTGCGCGGGTCTGAGCGCGCTGCTTGCTGGCGTGGCGCATGCGGCGGTGGGCGCGCCGACGCCGGGCGGGTTGGATTTCCAGCCGGCGGCCACCAGCGTCATGCGCGAGATCCACGGCTTCCACAACTTCATCCTGCCGATCATCGTCGTCATTTCGCTATTCGTTCTGGCGCTGCTGCTGTGGGTGATCGTCCGCTACAACAAGCGCGCCAATCCCACGCCGCACAAGTTCACGCACAACATGGCGGTGGAAGTGATCTGGACCATCGTGCCGGTGCTGATCCTCGTCGCCATCGCGTGGAAGTCCTTCCCGCTGATCTACATGCAGGAGCGCGTGCCGCAGGCGGAACTGACGCTGAAGGTGACCGGCAACTCCTGGCGGTGGGATTTCGAGTATCCCGATCTTGGCGTGCGCCTAACGTCCAACCTGCTCGATGAACAGACGGCGCAAGCCGAAGGACGGCCCTATTTGCTCGCAACAGACGCGCCGCTCTATGTGCCGGTGGATACAACCGTGCGTGTGCTGGTCACGTCGAATGACGTGATCCATGCGTTTGCGGTGCCAGCGTTCGGCATCAAGGAAGACGCGATCCAGGGGCGCGTGAACGAGACCTGGTTCAACGTCGATCGCGAAGGCGTGTTCTACGGACAATGCTCCGAGCTGTGCGGCATCAATCACGCCTACATGCCGCTCGAAATACGCGCGGTGAGCCGCGCCGAGTTCGAGCAATGGGTGGCGGCGCAGGGCGGTGCTGTCGCCTCGGGCCCGCCAGCGGAAGGCGAGCAGGCGCCGTCAGGGGAAACAGCGCCTGCCCCACAAGAGCCGGCCTCGCCCGCCGCGACGCCGACCCGCTAGGTCATCAGCCGACGCGGAAGCGCGCCAGTTCGGCGCGCGGGGCTTCCCAGTTGGGCGCCAGTTCGGCCGCGCGCCGGTAATCGCGATAAGCCGCGCGCACGTCGCCGAGCTCTTCGTGCGCGACGCCGCGATTGAAATAGGCGCGCGCCGGCGCCTCGGGGTTGAGCTCCAAACCACGACTGATGGAGGCGACCGCGCCGGCATAGTCGTTCTGGCGGATCAACGCTGCGCCGCGGTTGATGTGACCTTCCGCGAGCGTCGGATCGAGCTGAATGGCGGCGTCAAAATCCTCCAGCGCGCGCGTGAAGGCGCCGCGGTTGAAGAGGACGATGCCGCGGTTGACGTGCGTACCCGCGCGATCGCGCCGGCCCAGCGGCTCGGTGAGCGCTTCCGTGCACTGATCCAGGGCCTGCATGGTGTCCAGCTCGTGGCGGGCGTTCTGAGAGCAGGCGGTTGCGAAGCTTCCTCCCGCAACCAGCACATAGGCGCTGGCCGAGCCGGCAAGCGCCACGGCCCCGGCAAATGCGAGGGCGAACGAGGCAGCGCGCATAGGATCCTCCCTTGATGCCGCGGAAGGCTCGCGCCGCGCTCGCGCGCGCTCAATTCACGTTTCGCTGAAACGGCCGCCTTATCGACGAACCGCACCGATCGTGCGGACAGTCCGCCGGCTTGGAACGGCGGGCCGCGCCTGCTAGCACCCGCGCTTGAGTCTTTGGACGTTTTGCCGCGCCGGACCGGTATGGGCGGCGCGTCCGGCGCGCGCCATACGGAGCGGGCCGACCAAGCCTTGGGACCACGATAAATGACGGCCGAAACCGCCCACGAAGCGCACGATCACCGCCCCAGCCTCTACGACTGGAAGCGCTGGGTCTATTCGACGAACCACAAGGACATCGGCACGATGTACCTGGTGTTCGCGATCATCGCGGGGCTGATCGGCGGCGCGCTCTCGGGCCTCATTCGTTGGGAGCTGGCCGAGCCGGGCGTGCAGGTGTTCACCGAGAGTTCCTTCCTCGGCCAATACCTCAACATGGGCTCGACGCACTCCTACAACGTGGCCGTGACCATGCACGGACTGATCATGATCTTCTTCATGGTCATGCCGGCGATGATCGGCGGCTTCGGCAACTGGTTCGTGCCGCTGATGATCGGAGCGCCCGACATGGCGTTCCCGCGCATGAACAACATCTCGTTCTGGCTGCTGCCGGTGTCCTTCACGCTGGCGGTCCTGTCGATGATCGTGCCCGGCAACGGCGATTATCCGGGCTTCGGCGGCGGCTGGACGCTCTATGCGCCGCTCTCGACCTCGCCCGCGCACCATAGCGGGCCGTCGATGGATTTGCTGATCCTGTCGCTGCACATCGCAGGCGCCAGCTCGATTCTCGGCGCCATCAACTTCATCACCACGATCTTCAACATGCGCGCGCCGGGCATGACGCTGCACCGCATGCCGCTGTTCGTGTGGTCGATCCTGGTGACGGTGTGGCTCTTGGTGCTCGCGCTGCCGGTGCTCGCCGGCGCGCTCACCATGCTGCTGACCGACCGCAATTTCGGCACGCAATTCTTCGAAGCGGCCGGCGGCGGCGATCCGGTGATGTACCAGCACCTATTCTGGTTCTTCGGCCACCCGGAAGTCTACATCTTGATCCTGCCGGGCTTCGGCATGGTCAGCCAGATCGTCTCGACGTTCTCGCGCAAGCCCATCTTCGGCTATCTCGGCATGGCCTACGCGATGGTGGCGATCGGCTTCATCGGCTTCGTCGTGTGGGCGCACCACATGTTCACGGTCGGCATGGGCCTCGACCTCGAAGCCTATTTCATCGCCGCGACGATGGTGATCGCGGTGCCGACCGGCATCAAGATCTTCTCCTGGATCGCCACCATGTGGGGCGGCTCCATCGAGTTCAAAACGCCGATGCTCTGGGCCATCGGCTTCATCTTCCTATTCACCGTCGGCGGCGTCACCGGCGTCGTGCTCGCCAACTCGGGCATCGATACCGCGCTGCACGACACCTATTACGTCGTCGCGCACTTCCACTACGTGCTCTCGCTCGGCGCGGTGTTCGCGATCTTCGGCGGCTTCTTCTATTGGATCCCGAAGATGAGCGGCTATCGCTACAACGGTTTCCTCGCCGGGCTGCAGTTCTGGATCATGTTCATCGGCGTGAACATCGTCTTCTTCCCGCAGCACTTTCTCGGCCTGCAGGGCATGCCGCGGCGCTATATCGATTATCCGGAAGCGTTCACCTACTGGAACCAGATCAGCTCGATCGGTTACGCGATCACCGCAGTCGGCGTGCTGATCTTCCTGGTGATCCTGGTCGAGATGTTCCTCGTGCGTCGGCGCGCGGGCGCCAACCCCTGGGGCGAAGGCGCAACCACGCTGGAATGGACGCTCTCTTCGCCGCCGCCCTTCCACCAATTCAACGAGCTGCCGGTGATCAAGCCGGATCCGCACCACTGAGGCGCGGATGGCGTGGGCGCCCGCATACGGCGAAGATCGGCGCAAGGACTACAGCCGCGCGCAAGCACGTGCGCGCGCGTTGCGCAAGAACGAAACACCGAACGAGAAGCGGCTGTGGAAGCTCTTGCGTGAAGTGAATCGCGAAGGCGCCAACTTTCGCCGGCAAGCTGACGTCGGCAATCGCGTTTTCGATTTCGCGGATCTTAGCCGCAAGATCCTGATTGAACTCGACGGCGCCGTCCATGAGCAGTCCGATGTCCGCGAGGCGGACAAGCAAAAAGAGATTGACGCAATTCTTCGCGGCTTTCGCGTGGTGCGGATCACCAACGAAGAATTGCGCATCGATTCCGGCGCAGTGGTGCGTCGACTACGGTCGCTGATTGGCGACCCCTCCCCCCGCAGGGGGGAGGGTAGGGTGGGGGGGCGTACGACTAGGCGCTTCCTTGCGAAGTTGGACGCGCAACAGGATTGCGCCGCGGGCAGTTCTAGTTCTCGACGCCCCCTCCCCCTACCCCCGCCCCAAGGGGCGGGGGAGGAGGAGGTCCGATGACTATCGCGCACGACCACGCGCGGCCTGCATCCGCCACAGACTACATCGCGCTCCTGAAGCCGCGCGTGATGAGCCTCGTCGTGTTCACGGCGCTGGTCGGTTACGTGGCGGCGCCGGGCGCGGGCGACTGGGTGCTGGGTTTTGCCTCGATCCTCGCGATCGCCGTCGGCGCGGGCGCGGCGGGCGCGCTCAACATGTGGTACGACGCCGACATTGACGCGGTGATGACGCGCACGCGCGTGCGACCCATTCCGGCGGGCCGCGTGCCGCGCGAAGAAGCGCTCGGGCTAGGCATTTCTCTCTCGGTATTTGCCGTGCTGACGATGCAGCTGGCGGCCGGGCCGCTCGCCGCCGGCCTGCTCGCGTTCACGATCTTCTTCTACGCCGTCGTCTACACGATGTGGCTGAAGCGCTCGACGCCGCAGAACATCGTCATCGGCGGCCTCGCCGGCGCGCTGCCGCCGGCAATTGCGTGGGCGGCGAAGGCAGGCGCGCTGGGCCTCGACCCGCTGCTGCTGGTTGCGATCATCTTCATGTGGACGCCGCCGCACTTCTGGGCGCTCTCGCTGCTTTCGCACCGCGACTACGAAGCCGCGCGTGTACCGATGCTGCCGGTGACGCATGGCGCGAAGGCGACGCGCGCGCACGTGTTCGCTTACGCGCTGCTGCTCGCGCCGCTCGGCGTTGCGCCCGTGCTCACCGGGCTCGGCGGCCTCTTTTACGCGACCGTGTCTATTTTCGGCGGCGCGTTCTTCCTGCTGCTGGCTTGGCGCGTGCTGCGTTCGCGCGCGGGCGAGGGCGACAAGGCGCAAGATCGGCCGGCCCGCGATCTGTTCGGCTTCTCGATCCTGTATCTGTTCGTACTTTTCGCGGCGCTGCTGGTGGAGCGGGGGATCGGCGCATGACGAAGCCGCAAACCGATCGCGAAGAACTCCAGGAACTGGCGGCGCTTGATCGCAAACACAGCGACGAGATCGGCCGCCGCACTGAAGTTCGACAGGTCGATGAGACCGTCGCGCTCACACCCGACGAGCTCGCAGCCCGCAAGCGCCGCAACGTCTGGATCGCGCTCGCCGTCGCCGCTTTCATTGTACTCGTGTTCGCGATCACGCTGACGCAGATGCAAGCCGCCGTGCTGGATCGACCGTTATGAGCGAACCGAATCGCAAGCGTATGGCCTGGACCGCCGGCGTTGCTGTCGCCGTCGTGACCGGCATGACCGGGCTCGCGTTCGCCGCCGTGCCGCTCTACGACGCCTTCTGTCGCCTCACCGGCTACGGCGGCACCACGCAGGAAGCGAACGCCGCCCCGTCGCGCGTGCTTGAGCGGCGCATCGAAGTGCGCTTCGACGCCAACATTGCGCCGGGCGCGCCGATCGAGTTCGCGCCCAGGCAGCGAACGGCGTCTCTGCGCATCGGCGAAACGGGGCTCGCGCTCTATCGCATCCGCAACACGTCCGACGCGCCCGTCACCGTGCGCGCGACCTACAACGTCACGCCGCACGACGCCGGGCAGTATTTCGCCAAGCTCGAATGCTTCTGCTTCCAGGATCGCGTGCTCGCGGCCGGAGAAGAGGCGGAGCTGCCGGTGGTGTTCTTCGTCGACCCGGAAATCGCGTCCGATCCCAACACGCGCGGGATCGACGCCATCACTTTGTCCTACACCTACTTCCGCTCCACGGCTGCGCCGCAGCCTGAGAGCGGGACGTCCAGCTGAGAACCTGAGGGAAAGAAATGGCGCACGGCGAGGTCAAGCACGACTACCACTTGGTCAACCCAAGCCCGTGGCCGTTCGTCGGCTCCGTGGGCGCGCTCGTGACCGCGATCGGCGCGGTCGTGCTGATGCGCGGACTGACCACTGAGGAGGGCAACTTCTTCCTCAGCCATGGCCAATGGCCCCTGTTCCTTATCGGCTTCGGCATCCTGATCGTCACGGCAATCGGCTGGTGGGGCGATGTGATCAAGGAAAGCCGCCAAGGCGATCACACGCCGGTCGTCGACATCGGCCTTCGCTACGGCATGATCCTCTTCATCGCATCCGAGGTGATGTTCTTCGTCGCCTGGTTCTGGATGTTCTTCGAAATGGCGATCTTCCACGAGCATCGCGCCGCGTGGATCGTGCCGACGTGGGACGAAGCGACCGCCGCCGCCTGGGCCAACTGGCCGCCGCCGCACGTGGAGACGTTCGATCCCTTCCATCTGCCGCTGATGAACACGCTCATCCTCCTGCTCTCCGGCACGACGGTAACGTGGGCGCACCACGCGCTGCAGACCGGCGACCGCAAGGGCGCGCGCAACGGCCTCATCCTCACCGTGCTCCTCGGTGCGCTCTTCACCTGGGTTCAGTTCGGGGTCGAGTATCCCGAGGCGGGTTTCGCCTTCGGCAATATGGGCGACACCACGACCGCCACGATCTACGGCTCGTCTTTCTTCATGGCCACCGGCTTCCACGGCGCGCACGTGATCATCGGCACAATCTTCCTGGCCGTGTGCTTGCTGCGCCTGCTCGCAGGGCAGTTCACGCCGACCAAGCATTTCGGTCTCGAAGCCGCGGCGTGGTACTGGCACTTCGTCGACGTCGTGTGGCTGTTCCTGTTCACGTTCGTCTACGTGATGCCGTACATTACGATGCAGAATTAGGGATTAGGGATTGGGGATTTGGGGATTGGAACCGCGCGCTCGTCCCAATCCCTAATCCCCAATCCCGTCGCAAATGCCGTCGCCCATCCTCACCGGCCTCCGCCTCCGCTGTCCGCAGTGCGGACAGGGCGAGGTGTTTCAGAGCTATCTTCGCTTCCGCGACCATTGCCGTGTCTGCGGCGCCGACTTCAAGAGCGCGGACGCCGGCGACGGGCCGGCGGTGTTCGTCATCCTGATCGTGGGCGCCATCGTCGCGCCGCTGCTGATCGTGCTGCAGTTCGGGCTGCATTTGCCGGGCTGGCTCGCGCTGACGCTGACGATGATCGCCGCGATCGTGCTCTGCCTTGCGCTGCTGCCGCCGTTCAAGTCCGTGCTGTTCGCGCTGCAATGGAAGCACAAGGCGCGCGAAGCGACGCATGAGGACGTCCAGTGAGAAATCAGAAGTCAGAAGTCAGAAGTCAGAAGGTTCGGGCGCGGCTGCGTCGCGCGAGTCTTTCTTCTGATTTCTGCGCGCAGCGGAGTACGCGCCAATGATCCGCTTTCGTCCGTTGCCGGTGATGACGGTTCTGTGCGTTCTGGCGCTCGCGGCGCTGCTGACGCTCGGGCGTTGGCAATGGCAGCGCTACGAGGAGAAGAGCGCGGCGGCGCGCGAGCCTGTGCCGGAAATGACGATCGCCGATTACCAGCCCGTGCCGGACGCGATTCAATTCGTCTACGGCTACCGGCCCGATACGCGCGAGCAAGGCTGGCGCGTGTTTGCGCCCGTTGCCTACGGCGACACGACAGTGTTCGTGGACGCCGGTTTCATCGCCGACGTGGCGCCGCCGGATCCGGACGAGGTGCGCGTGCCGCCAGCGCTCCGCATCGGCGCGCCGATTCGCGGCACGTCGGTGCGGCCCGAGCCGCTCAACGCCTTGGCCCGCGCGCTCTTCCGACCCGATCCCTTGCGCCGGCTTTGGCCCGGCATCGATCTGGCCGCGATGGGACGCAATGGCGGGCTCGAGAACGTCGCGGACTATTACATCGCCGCTGCTTATGTCGGCGCCGACGGGCGCACGACCGCCAATCCGTTTGCGATCGCGCCTGGCGCCGATGTGCTGCCGCCGGCGCGGCACATGGGATACGCGCTGACGTGGTACGGGCTGGCGCTGGTGCTGGTGGTGATCTACTTCGCCTATCATGCGAGCGTCGGGCGCTTGCGCTTGCGTCCGCCGCCGACGACCGAGGCGTGATGGCCGATCTCGAACTTGTGCGCCTTGCCAACGGCGTGCGCGTCGCGCTCGATCCGATGCCGGGTCTGGCGACGGCGGCGCTCGGCGCATGGCAGCGCGTCGGCGCGCGCTGGGAGCCGGCGGAGCTGAATGGCGTCGCCCATCTGTTCGAGCACATGGCGTTCAAGGGCGCCGGCCCTCGCGACGCGCGACGGTTCGCTGAGGCGATCGAGAATGTCGGCGGCGTGATGAACGCCGGCACCAGCTATGAGCGCACGGCGTACTACGCGCGCGTTCTCGGCGAGCACGCGCCGTTCGCCCTCGATCTGATCGCCGACATCCTCTTCGCGCCGCACTGGTCGCCGGAGGATCTGGAGATGGAGAAGGGCGTCGTTGCGCAAGAGCGCGGCGAGGCCTTCGACGTGCCGGACGATCGCGTGTTCGAGCTGCATCAGGCCGCGCTCTATCCCGATCAGCCGCTCGGACGGCCGATCCTCGGCGAGGACGAGACGCTGGCCAATGTCGGCGTCGAGACGCTCAGTGCGTTCCACGAGGCGCACATGGCGCCGGAGCGGCTGATTGTCAGCATCGCCGGCGCGTTCGACCGAAATGCGTTCATGGATGCGGTCGAGCGGCGCTTCGGCGAGCTTCTCATGAAGCCGCTGCAGGCGTGCGAACCGGCGCGCGCGCATCCGGGGCGCGTCAGCGAAGCGCGCAAACTCGAACAGGCGCATCTGGTGATGTCCTGGCCATCGCCGCCCGCGGGGAGCGACGCGCTGTTTGCCGCGCGCCTGTTGGCGGAGATTTTCGGCGGGGGCATGTCGTCGCGCCTGTTCCAGGAAGTGCGCGAGTCGCGCGGGCTCGTCTATGCGATCGACGCGCACATCGATGCGCTCGAAGATGATGGCCGGCTCAGCGTCTACGCCGGCTGCGCGCCGAAACATGCGCGCACCGTGGCCGCGCTTGTGCGCGAGCAACTGGGCCTTCTGGCTGACAAAGGACCGACGCCGCAGGAGCTTCAGCGCGCCAAGGCGGTGGCGCGGGCGCAGATGCTGATGGGCCTGGAAATGCCGAGCGCGCGCGCCGAGGCGCGCGTGGCGCAGGTCTTCCTGCGCGACCGGCTCATCTCCTTCGACGAAATCCGCGCGAAGATCGAGGCGGTGACGGTCGAGGAAATCCAGACGCTGGCGCATCGGGCGCTGGAAGGGCCGGACTGCGTCGCTGCAATCGGACCGGCCGCGGGGCATGGCGCGTTGGCCGCGTTTGAGGCACAGTCATAAGGCCATGGCGCTGATGCGGAAGGACAACGAAGGGGCGCGTCGGATCGACGGCGAAGGCGTTTATCTGCGCGCGCCCGAGCTGCGCGACTATCAGGAATGGGCCGATCTCCGGGACGAGAGCCGCGCCTACCTGACGCCCTGGGAGCCGACGTGGGCGCAGGACGAAACCTCGCGCGGCTCCTATCGCTACAAGCTGCGCCGCTACGCCGAGGACGCGCGCGACGACAAGGCGTACGCGCTATTTGTTTTCCGCGAAGAGGACGATGCGCTGGTCGGCGGCGCCACCCTGTCCAACATCCGCCGCGGCGTCGCGCAAATGGCCTCGCTCGGCTACTGGGTCGGCGAGAAATATGCCGGACGCGGCTACACCACCGCTGCCGTGCGCGCGGTGGTGCGGCACGCGTTCGAGGATCTCGATCTGCATCGCGTGGAAGCCGCGTGCCAGCCCGACAACATCCCCTCACGTCGCGTCCTGGAAAAAGCCGGCTTCACCCAGGAGGGCGCCGCGCGCGCGTACCTGAAGATCAACGGAGCGTGGCGGGATCATTTGCTGTTTGGGATTGTTAGCGGAGTGTAGCGAGTAGCGAGTAGCGAGTAGTGAGTAGCGAGTAGTGAGTAGTGAGTAGTGAGTAGTCGGTGCTTGGAAAGCAACCGTTTGCCCTACTCGCTACTCGCTACTCGCTATTCGCCATTCGCTATTAGGCGCTGCCGATATCGCCCATCAGCTGGGAGGGATCGAGGCCGAGCGTGCGGATGGCGCGCGTCCACTTATCTTCGTGCGCGTCGTCGAACACGATCGCGTCGTTGGCGTCGACCACCAGCCAGGCATTATGCCGGAGCTCGTCCTCGAGTTGACCCGCGCCCCAGCCGGCGCAGCCGAGCGCGAGCACGAAGCGCTTGGGCGCATGTTCCTTCGCCACAGCTTCCAGTACGTCGCGCGTCGCGGTGAGACGAATGCCGGGGCCGACGGTTTGCGTCACCTCGCCCGCAGCGAAATCTTCCGAGTGCAAGACATAGCCGCGGTCGGGCCGCACCGGCCCGCCATCGAGCACGGCGCGGTCGCCGACAGCCGCCTCCGGTTCGAGCCCCAGATGATCCAACACGTCGCTCAGCGTGAGTTCTTCGCGCGGCTTGTTGAGCACGATCCCCATCGCGTGCTCGGAATCGTGCGCGCACATGATGATTACGGTCCGGTCGAAGCGAGGATCGCCGATCCCCGGCATCGCCACCAAGAGCTTGCCTGCGAGGGTCTCCGCCATGCCCCATGCTCCCGCGCCCGGCCGCTCGGCGCAAGAGGGCGCTCGCACAATGCTCCCCCTCGATGGGGGAGCTGTCAGCGCGCAGCGCTGACTGAGGGGTGATCGCGCGAACAGAAGGGAGTCGCCTCCAGAGGCGATCCTTTATCGTTGCGCGCGCACCCCTCCCGCGCGCTTCGCGCACTGCCCTCCCCATCGAGGGGAGGGCGATGCTCCCCCTCGATGGGGGAGCTGTCAGCGCGCAGCGCTGACTGAGGGGGTGATCGCGCGAACGGAAGAGAGTCGCCTCCAGATGCGATCCTTTATCGTTGCGCGCGCACCCCTCCCGCGCGCTTCGCGCACTGCCCTCCCCATCGAGGGGAGGGCCAAGCTTTCCTTAGCTGGGCGCAACCACTAAGTAGCGCACGGCAGCAGGAGACGAACATGATCAAGGTTGGCGAAAAGCTTCCCGATGCGCAGTTCAACGTGCCAACGCTCGAGGGCATGAAGCAAATGCGAACGGATGAGATCTTCGGCGGTAAGACCGTGGCGCTATTCGCCGTTCCCGGCGCGTTCACGCCGACCTGTTCGGCGCGCCACTTGCCGGGCTTCCGTGACGCCGCCGCCGATCTCAAGGCCAAGGGCGTCGACCTCATCGCCTGCACCGCGGTCAACGATCATTTCGTCATGGGCGCTTGGGCCAAGGATCAGGGCGTGGGCGATGACATCATGATGCTGTCGGACGGTTCCGGGCAGTTCGCCAAGGCGCTGGGGCTCGACGCCGATTTCTCCAAGTTCGGCATGGGCACGCGCTCCAAGCGCTATTCAATGCTCGTCAAGGATGGGGTGGTAGAAAAGCTGAACGTTGAAGACGCTGGTGAATACAAGGTTTCCAGCGCCGAGCATCTGCTCGGCCAGTTAAGCTGAGCGCAACTTTTGGGATTGGGGATTGGGGATTAGGGATTGGAGATTGGGAGCGCGAGAGTGCGCGTGGGGCGCATTTCGACTCGGACCTCAGCCAATCCCTAATCCTCAATCCCCAATCCCGAGATAGGGCAGCAGAAGCGGCGGGGGAGCAGATGGATATCGTTGTCGTCATTCTGGCGCTGATGGCGCTGGTGCTCGCCTTCAGCGCGATCAAGATCGTGCCGCAGGGGCGTCAGTACACAGCCGAACGCTTCGGCCGCTATCTGCGCACGCTGAGGCCCGGCATCTCGTTCCTCATCCCGTTCGTCGACCGCATCGGCCGGCGCCTGTCGATGATGGAAACGGTGCTTGACGTGCCGCAACAGGATGTGATCACGCGCGACAACGCCGTGGTCTCCGTCGATGCGGTTGTGTTCATCCAGGTCGTCGATGCAGCGAGGGCCGCCTACGAGGTGGAGAACCTGCGCCTCGCCATCCAGAACCTCTGCATGACCAACATCCGCACCGTGGTCGGCTCTATGGACCTCGACGAAGTGCTCAGCCAGCGCGACGCGATCAACGCGCGGCTTCTGGAAGTCGTCGATGCGGCGACCACCGCCTGGGGCACCAAGGTGTTGCGCGTCGAGATCAAGGACCTGAGTCCACCGCCGGATCTCACCCAGGCGATGGCGCGGCAGATGAAGGCCGAACGCGAACGGCGCGCGGTCATCCTCGAAGCCGAGGGCGAGAAGCAGGCGGCGATCCTGGTCGCCGAAGGCGCCAAGCAATCGGCCATCCTGCAGGCCGAAGGCCGTCGCGAGGCCGCGTTCCGCGACGCGGAAGCGCGCGAGCGCGAAGCGGAAGCGGAAGCCAAAGCCACGGACATGGTTTCGCAAGCGATCGCCAAGGGCGACGTCAACGCGATCCGGTACTTTCTCGGCTTGAAGTACGTCGAAGCGTTCGGCGAACTCGCCACCTCGAATCAGCAGCGCACGGTGATCGTGCCAGCCGATCTCGGCGGCCTTGCCGGCCTGGTCGAAGGTCTGCGCGCGCTGAACGCGCAGCAGGGCGATGGCGGCCTGGCGCCGCGGACGGCCGTGCCGCCGACTCGTTAGCGGCAGTCGGCAGTCGGCAATCGGCAATCGTGGGTTTGGCTCCCCGCGGCAAGCCTCTTTGCTTTTCCGATTGCCGATTGCCGACTGCCGACTGCCGCCACTAGCAGCGTAGGAAACCCCTCGCTAAATTCAGTCTATGGAAACGCTGATTAACCTCTTGAACGATATGGGCCCGCTGCATTGGCTGGTGCTGGGGCTCGTGCTGCTGATCGTCGAGATGGCGACGGGCACCACCTATTTGCTGTGGCCGGCGGTGGCGGCGTTCGTGACGGCGCTGGTCGCGCTGATCCTGCCGACCACCTGGATCGCCGAGATGGCGCTATTCGCGGTGTTGATCATAGCGCTCACCTATTTCGGGCACCCGCTCGTGAAGCGCTGGCGTAACGAAGGCGCGGCGAGCGGCCTCAACGAACGCGGCGCGGCGATGCTCGGCAAGCGCGGCGTGGTGGCGAGCTTCGCCAATGGCGTCGGCTCGGTGAAGATCGCCGACACGATCTGGCGCGCCGTCAGCGACGAAGCCTTGGAAGCTGGGCAGGACGTGGAAGTCGCCGGCGTCGACGGCGTGACGCTGAAGGTGAAGCGCGTCGGCGCCTAGATGAGCGGCTTCAGGCTCTGCAGCCAGTCCGGCGCGTCTTCGCGCGCGATCGGGCCGATGCCGAGGAAGGTGATGGTCGGCTCGGCGAAGACCGTGCGCGCCGCATCGACGACGAGCGTGCAGCCGCAGAGCGGTCTGATCTTCTCGTACATCTCCTGCAATTCAGCCGCGTTCTCCGCCGCGAGCACGACTTTCAACGCAGCTTGCGTGTCGCGATAACGATGAGCGGCCTCCGGAAAGCGGCGCTCCGCATCCCACCACGCATGCAGGAAGGCGTGGCCCGCTTGCGCGTGCATCTTGCCGCGATTGCCCTTCGCGTTCGCCAGCGCCTCCTTGTTGACGATCGCGTAAAGGCGCAGTTCGTTCGCCATGAGCCTAGGGCCGGAGTTCGGAAGAACAGCGGACGCGGCGATAGCTGAAGTGGACCGGATCGGAGCCGTCGATGCGCGAGATCGTGGCCGTGAGCGAATTTCCCGATCGCATGTAGCTCACCAGCTGAGGGTAGTCGTGCTCGGCGTTTTCGAACGTTGCGCCATCGCCCACGCCGCCGACGAGAACGTCGAGGGTCCTCAGCCTGAAGCGCACCGGCGCCCCGCCGCGCGGCATGGCGATGAAGGTCGGCCTGCCTTCGATCATCTCGATGCGCGTCTGCTCCCAGTCGCGGATTTGCCCGTCGCGCATCGTGTACGAATAGCCGAGCATGGCCGGCATGGGCGGGGCGCTCCAGACCTCAGTGATCGCCGGCCCATCGCCCGTCGTGCGCCAGCAGCCCTTGAGCCAGTGCAGGTCTTCGAGCGTTTGCGCGTGAGCGGCGGGCGCGGTGAGAAGGGCGGCGAGGAAGAAGAGCATGCGCATGGCGGTAGTATGCACCGCCAACGTCGCACCAGCAATCTTTGTGACCGTCGTGGACCTTTGTGTCTTTGTGTTTTTCTTCACCACGAAGACACGAAGGTCCACAAAGGACACAACGCTAACCCCTCAGCGTCTTGATCGCGCCGCGCGCGAGTTCGTCGGCGCGGTTGTTCATCACGTCGTCGGCGTGGCCCTTGACCCACTTCCACTCGACTTGATGGCGGGACGCTGCGTCTTCGAGCTTGCGCCAGAGGTCTTCGTTCTTCACCGGCTTCCTGTCGGCGGTTTTCCAGCCGTTTTTCTTCCAGCCGTGCATCCACTTGGTCACGCCGTCCATCACGTACTTGGAATCGGTATGCAGCCTGACGCGCATCGGTTTCTTCAACGCGTTGAGCGCCTCGATCGCCGCGGTGAGCTCCATGCGGTTGTTCGTCGTCGCCGATTCCGCGCCCGCGAGTTCTTTCTCCGTCTCGCCATAGCGCAGCACCGCCCCCCAGCCGCCAGGCCCGGGGTTTCCGCTGCATGCGCCGTCCGTCCAGATGTCGACGGTTTTGCTCATGGCGCGGGGCTTAAACTGGGTCGCTGTTTTGTGCTAGGCTCATACCCATGGCCGATACTGCAGCCCGGAAAATGAGCGCGGACGAGTTCCTGGAGTGGTGCCTGCACCAGGAAGACGAACGCTATGAGTTCGTCGACGGCATGCCGGTGCTGATGGCCGGCGGGACCGCGCGGCACGATCAGGTCATCGTCAATCTGATTGTCGCATCGGCCAGCAAACTGCGTGGCGGGCCATGCGCGCCCAGGACGGCGGATCAGGCGATCAAGACCATGTCGGGCAAGCGTGTGCGGCGGCCTGACATGTTCGTTGATTGCGGGGAGCGCGATCCGGAGGCTCTCTTTTCCCGCAACCCAGTCGCCGTGTTTGAGGTGCCCTCTCCTTCGACGAAGAACGTAACCTTCTCGTCAAAGGTGGGCGAATACAAGGGGGTCCCGAGCATCCGTCACATCGTGCTCATCGAGCAGGACAGGTGTTTTGCGATTCATTACTCGCGCGCCGCCAATGATGCATGGACGGAGGAGGAGCTGGCGGAAATGAGCTCGGTGTTGCGCCTCACCGCGCTCGGTATCGAGTTGTCGCTTGCTGAGATTTATGCAGAGGTTTCGCTGCCGGAAGCGGGCGAACCCTGATCGCGATCAGGCGGCGGATGAGCCAGGGTGGCCGCCAGACTCCCCATAGCGCAACACCGCCCGCAGGGCCGGGATTGCCGTCCAGATGTCGACGGTTTTGCTCATGGTGTGGGTGTGGTCGGAATCGCCACGGGTCGGCGCAACAGCCACAAGAGCCAAAACATCGAAGCAGCGAGTACGCCAGTGAGCGCGCCGAAGATCAGCACCTTGGCGGATATTTCCCAACTCTCCACCAAGCGCCACCAACCCGAAACCATATGCGACCATGACAACCAGCCGCTTGGCGGGGGAGCTAACATGAATGCCAGTGAGGCCAGAACGCCCGCGAGCGCACCGCCGAGCGCGTACGGCGTCAAGCCTGTCATGCTACGGCGTTGAAAGTGAGCGTGCAGCGGCAATCCAACCAGCAACATCGTGGGAACGCCAACTACAACGCCAAGCCAAATGCCGACCATGGCGGTGCCGATCAGCCCCAAGGAGTATTCGCCGGCCGCGCCAAGATCACCCACGAATGCGATTGTTCCGATGGTGACAGCGATCACCGGCGCCAAGATGCATGTGAGGGCAAGAGCGATCAATCTAAGCGCCAACATCCCTTTCCCCTAACACTACGTTGCGAGCTTCATTCAGGCGAATAAGGGTGCCAGCATAACGTCGGCCCTCCATCATGCTCCGCGTAATCCGTTCGTAATGCTGCACAAAGCGGTCGATCCAGGCTTCTTCGTCGGGCGTGAGCGGGCGGCCGCGGAGGGTGACTTCCTGTTGGCCGCGCCAGCGGCGGACGATGTCCCAGTTCGGCGGTTGAAGATAAATGATTGCGTCGAACTCCTTGAACCACGCTGCGTAGCTGGTGCGCAGGAACTCGTTCTGCAGTTCGCGCCAGGCGCCGTCGGCATCCTCCGCCTCAACCGCGTTGAGCGGTGGCGAAAGCGGAACGGGCAGCGCGCCGAGGCACCAGGCGTCGATCAGGATCGCTTCGGGGCGGCCGCGAAACACGGGCCATTCGCTGCGCGGCTTCATCACGTCGGCGATCTTGTCGAAGCGCGGCAGCGGCGTTTCGGTTTCGGGCGTTGCGTTCATCAGCGAACGGATTGTCTCGCGCGCGAGTGCGATGTCGTGCGTGCCGGGCGGGCCGCGGGTGACGAAGAGGGGATGCGTGCGCGCGGCGAGTGCGGCGCGCTGTTTGTGGTCGAGATAAACGTCGTCGATCGAAAAATCCGCATAGCGCGGCCGGTTCGCCGCTTCGAGCAACTGGCACGCCGTCGTCTTGCCCGACCCTTGCGCGCCGGCGACGCCGACCAGCACCGGCCGATCCGGATGCAGCGCGCGCTGCTGTTCGATCACTTTGAAGATGATGGTGGGAATTGCGCCGAGGTCGCTCACGTTGACCTTCGGAGCGCTTCTTGTCGCGCAAGACGCACGAATTGACCAATAGGGATGGGGATAACATAGGGATTCGAAAGCCAACGCTGGTACTCAATCGGAAAGTGGTCCGGCACATACGCATGGGGATCGGCGAGCCGGAAAACAGATGCCGAAAAAGCATCCTGCGTAAATGCCAGATGTCCGTATGAAACCCCCGACTCTGGGTTCTCTCCAAACTCGGGCAGGCCATTGTGCAGAACGAACGCATGGACAACGATGACGCCATTGATCACATCGAGTCGACCGATGATGGCGTGTCCCTCCGGAAGGTCGCGCACGTCCCACTCTTGGCCAACTGCAAACTCGCGCTCTTGTGCGTGAGTTAGAATTGGGGTTGCCAACAAGACCAACCCTCCAACGAACACCCGTCTGGTCGAGCGTATCATCGCATCACTCCGCCAGCACCCGCGGCAATTTGAATGTCACATCTTCGCGCGTCACAGCGATCTCCTCGACGCGCGCCTCGAACCGCGCCGCGATCGCTGCGATCAGTTGCTCCACCAAATCCTCCGGCGCGCTTGCGCCCGCCGTCACGCCCACTGCGCGCACGTCCGTGAACCAGCTCCAGTCGACGTCCGCCGCGGATCCCACGAGTCGCGCGTCGCGGGCGCCGGCGCGTTTGGCGACCTCCACCAGGCGCACCGAGTTGGAGCTTTTCGGGGAGCCGATCACGAGCACGAGATCGGCGCGCTCGGCGATCGCCTTCACCGCGTCCTGACGGTTCGTCGTCGCGTAGCAGATGTCTTCCTTGTGCGGCGCGGCGATGGCTGGGAAGCGCCGCTGCAGCACGGCGACGATCTCGGCGGTGTCGTCGACCGAGAGCGTCGTCTGCGTGACGAACGAGAGTTTCCCCGGATCGCGCGGCGCGAATGCTTCGGCGTCCGCGACCGTCTCGATCAGGGCGATCGCGCCCGGCGGCAATTGGCCCATGGTGCCGATCACTTCGGGATGGCCGGCGTGGCCGATCAGGACGATCTCGCGCCCGGCGTCATAATGGCGCTGCGCTTCTACGTGCACTTTCGAGACGAGCGGGCAGGTGGCGTCGACATAGATCATTTCGCGCCGCCGCGCCTCGGCTGGCACGGCTTTCGGCACGCCGTGCGCGGAGAAGATCACCGGCCGGTCGGCGGGGCACTGGTCCAGCTCTTCGACAAACACCGCGCCCATGGCTTCGAGCCGCTCGACCACATGCCGGTTGTGGACAATCTCGTGGCGCACATAGACCGGCGCGCCCCACTTGCGGATCGCTTGCTCGACGATGTGGATGGCCCGGTCCACGCCGGCGCAGAAGCCGCGCGGCGCGGCGAGCAGGATCGAAATCGGGCGTTTTTCGGGCAGGGTCATCGGCTCTGAGGCGAACTTACACAACTGGGCGCCGGCTCGTGTTGCGGGGGGCGCGGGGCGAAGCTATCACGGCGGCGCGCCAAATGCCTTCGGGGCGGGGTGAGACACGCAGCCGCCGCTGCGCGGGCCCAGGGCGGGATGAGGTCTGCATGAAACTGCGCGCCATCGCCGTGTTGTCGCTGAGCCTGCTCGCGCTGGCGGCGTGCTCCACCAGAGCCGGCCGCACCTACGAGCTGCCGGGCGGCGTCATGCCGGAAGAGACGCAGCGGGAACGCCCGCCCAACTGGTTCGACCGCATGCTCGGCACCGACGACCGTCCGAACGTGGGGCCGTGCCCGCTGACCGGCGTGCTTTACGACAACGCCCGCATCGTGGATTTCGCCGCGCCAAACGTGGAGCGCTACGCCAATATCGAATTCACCGGCGAGATGCAGGGGGTGCGCGCCCTTTGCCGCTATATCGACGCCGACCCGATCACGATGGTGGTCGACATCGACATGGCCTTCGGCCGCGGTCCGGCCGCCACCGCGGATCGGCAGACCTACCGCTATTGGGTGGCGGTCACGCGGCGCGGTGTCGCGCCGATCGAGAAGGCCTACTTCGATGTCGACGTGCGCTTCCCGCGGAACGCAGCGGTGGTGACGCGCACCGAACGGATCGAGCGCATCGTCATTCCGCGCGCCACGCCGGACATGTCGGGCGAGAATTTCGAGGTCCTGGTCGGCTTCGAACTGACGCCCGAGCAGCTGCAGTTCAACCGCGACGGCAAGCGCTTCCGGATCGACGCCGGCAGCAACGCGTCGGAGTAGGGATTGGGGATCAGGGATTGGGGGCTGCGTGAGTGCGCCAAGTTCGTTTTCTTGCATTCCTAATCCCTAATCCCTAATCCCCAATCCCGATGAAAGATCTTGCCGGCGCTTTGACCGAGGCGAACGCGGCTGCGTTCGCGGCCGTGGGCGTGGACGCGCGCCACGCCGATGTGCGCCGTTCGGATCGGCCCGACCTCGGCGAATTCCAGTCCAACGGCGCGCTGGCGGCGGCGAAGGCGGCGGGCAGGAAACCGCAGGAGCTGGCGCAGGCGGTGTCGGCGGCGTGGGCCGCGCCGGACTTGGCGCCGGCGCCGAGCGTGGCCGGGCCGGGCTTTCTCAACTTCAAAGTCACGTCCGAAGCGCTGGCGCGGCGCGCGCAGGCGATCGCCGACGATGCGCGCGCCGGCGCGAGCAAGGTCGAGCGGGCCCGGCGGGTGATCGTCGATTATGGCGGGCCGAACGTAGCCAAGGGCATGCATGTCGGGCACCTGCGCGCCTCGATCATCGGCGAAAGCATCAAGCGCATCTTCCGGTTTCGCGGCGACGCAGTGTGGGGCGATGCGCACTTCGGCGACTGGGGTTTTCAGATGGGCCTCGTCATCACCGCGCTCGAAGACGAACTCGGCGGCTTTGCCGACAAGGCGAAGATCGAAGCGCGGCTGAAGTCGCTGACGCTCGAGCAATTGGAGACGGCGTACCCCGCCGCCGCTGCCAAGGCGCGGGAGGATGCGGCGTTCCGCGATCGCGCGCGCAAGGCCACGGCGGCGCTGCAAGCGGGCGCCGAGCCGCACCGCACGATCTGGCGCGCGATGCACGATGTGTCCATGGCGGCGCAGAAGCGCGACTTTCACGCGCTCGGCGTCGACTTTGATCTCTGGCTCGGCGAAAGCGACGCCGATCCGCTGATCCCCGACATGGTGAAGGACCTCGACGTCAAGCGCCTGCTGGAGGACGACCAGGGCGCGCGCATCGTGCGCGTGGCGGGGCCGGGCGAAACGAAGAAGAAAAAACTCGACGACGGCACGGTGGTCGAAGTCGAGAGCCCCGATCCGCTGCTTGTGGTGTCGAGCGAAGGCTCGGCCATGTACGGCACGACCGATCTCGCCACCATCCTGATGCGCGTGCGCGATCAGCAGCCTGACCTCATTCTCTACGTCGTCGATCAGCGCCAGGCCGATCATTTCGAGCAGGTGTACCGCGCCGCGGCGAAGGCCGGCTACATCGCGCGCGAGAAGCTGGAGCATGTCGGCTTCGGCACCATGAACGGGCCGGACGGCAAGCCGTTCAAGACCCGCGCCGGCGGCGTTCTCAAGCTGCAGGACCTGATCGGCCAAGCCGAGGAGAAGGCGCGCGCGCGCCTGCACGAGGCGGGGCTCGGCGAGCAGTACGGCGAAGCGGAGTTCAACGACGTTGCTCGCAAAGTGGCGATCGCGGCGATCAAGTTCGCGGACCTGATGAACTTCCGCGGAACGAGCTACGTGTTCGATCTCGACCGCTTCATCAGCTTCGAAGGCAAGACCGGGCCGTATCTCTTGTACCAAGCGGTGCGGATCAAAAGCCTGATGCGCAATGCTGAGGAGCAAGGCGCCAAGCCTGGACCGATCGGGATCGAGCATGCGGCGGAACGCGCGCTGGCGCTAGAGCTGGACGCGTTCGATCAAGCACTCCGCCTAGCCTATGAAAAGCGCGCGCCGCATTTTCTGGCGGAGCACGCCTACGCATTGGCGCAGGCTTATTCCGGTTTCTGGACCAACTGTCCGGTGCTGAAGTCCGAAGGCCCCACGCGCGCCTCGCGCCTCGCTCTCTCAGCGGCGACGCTGAAGCAGCTCACGCTGTCGCTGGACCTGCTCGGCGTCGACGTGCCGGAGCGGATGTAGCCTCACCCGTAAATGGACCGCGGGCGCCGTCGGCCTTGGGCGGCCGTGGCTTGACGCCGAGCCCCAGGCGTCCAGTGTAGGCGCAGGAGTGGCGGGGAGGGGGCCATGACTGTTCTGACATCCATTTTTCAGCTGATTTTTGGCGCGCGCCCGTCGGGCGCGGCGCGTAGAACGCCGCCGCAGGCGCCGGGCCAGCCTCCGCCAAGTCCGCCGCCGCAGCCGGCCGGCGAAGGCCATGCCGGTGGTGTAGGAGCGTCGCCGCCCACGCCTTCCAGCGCACCCGGTGCGCCTCCGCAGGAGGCGCCGCCGCGAGCTGAGCCGCCGCAAGCGCCGCGGCCGACAGACGCAGCGCCGCCACAGGCTGAAGCGCCGCCGGCGCAAGCCGAAGCGCCACTGGCGCCTGAAGCGCCGCCCCCAGCAGAAGCGCCGCCGACACAAACTGAAACGCCGGCGCAAGCCGACACGCCACAGCCGCCGGAAGCGCAGACGGAGCCGTCACAAGAAACGCCGCCTGCGCAGGCGGGGACACGCGAGGAACAGCCGACGGCGCAAGCGGAGACGCCGCAGTCGCCGCCGGCGCAAGAGCCGCCAGCTCAAACCACGCCGCGGGTCGAATTCTCGGCGCTCACTTTTCCGCCCAAGCCCGCGTTCGCGCCGCTCGTCACGAATGAAGCGCGCGCGGCCTTGTTCGGCGCGTTCGAGTGGACCGCCGCCCCCACGCCGCAGGAGCCGCGCGCCATCCGCATTAACGGCGACTGGGAGCGCCAGAACATCGTCGTCGAGCGCATCCCGCAGCTTGCGAAGGCTCTGCCGGCCTACTCACGCATGGGCTTTCACAAGCTTGCGATGCCTCAGCTGAAGGGATTGTGGGCGGAATGGGAGGAGGCGGGCCTCTTGGATCGCATTCTGTCCTACGCTGGGGCCTACACGCCGCGCACGGTCAGTCCCGGCGGGTCGACGTTGAGTAATCATGCGTTCGGCACGGCCTTCGACATCAACGCGCCCGAGAACCCGCGCAACCAGACGCCGGCCGCGGCCGGGCAGCGCGGTTGCCTGTGGGAGCTCGTGCCGATCGCCAACAAGTGGGGATTCTTCTGGGGCGGCCATTACGACAACAAGAAGGATGGCATGCATTTCGAGATCGCGCGCATTCTGAACTAGGTTGCGCCGTTGCATGTCTTGCGCATCCATTCGGGAAATCGCCAAGTCGCCAAGGTGCGAGATCGCCAGTCGCCGGACGCGCAGTCACGCATCGGAAAGTTCGGCTTCCCGATCTGGCGATCTGGCGAATTGGCGATCTGGCGCTCAACTTGAATCGCTGAACACATACTGCCCCTTGAGCGATGCGCCGAGCGCGTCGCGGACGAGGGTGGGGTCGTCGCGATCGTAGTCGTTGGTGCGGCAGGGGCGCCACCAATAGCGCTGTGCAATCTGCGTCCAGCGGCGCGTTTCGCGCGCGAGGATGTGCGCGAGGCGCTCGGCGTGCGGCTTTGGATTTTCCAGCACGCGCCGCAGCGCTTCGAACCGGCGCGCCAGGCGGAAGGGCGCATCCTCTTCGCGGATGACGCGCGGCGTGCGTTCCGGCGGGGGCGGGGGCGGCGGCGGCGTGGGTCCCCACAGCGGGCGGATGCGCGGGGCGCGCGAGTCCGGCACGAGGTGCGGATCGCGCGGCAGCGCAAAGGAGAACCGCGCGCGCCAGCTTTCCGGGCGCGCGAGATCGGGTTCGCGATGCCGTGTAGAGGTTGGAGCGCGGCGCTCCGCGCCGCATGCGCCGCGGAGCGGCGCGCTCCCACTCCCCACGCGTTGTGGGTGCACGTACATGCCTTTGAGCGGGATGAGCACCAGGCGCGGACCCGCCGCCGCGCGGAGAGCGGCTTCGCGCTCGGCGCGGTGAATCTCCGCCGCTTCCGCCAAGAGCAATTTGCGCACGGCGTGTTCGAG
>Ga0209172_10000631_pt1 | contig 93483 bp, 84 predicted proteins | sample LarsenN4metaG_FD_184113 | JGI IMG/M metagenome (GOLD analysis project Ga0209172, IMG submission 184113) | Hot spring sediment bacterial and archeal communities from British Columbia, Canada, to study Microbial Dark Matter (Phase II) - Larsen... ... | reverse complement strand
CATCACCATCGAGCGCGGCGACATCCTGGTCATCCATACCGGGTATCACGCCTACTACAACGAGGACTGGTCGGCGCACACCAGGGCGCGCCATCCGGACGCGCGGGCGGACCTCCCGCGGGCGTTTCTCCGCCACCCCGGCCCGCGGGCGGAGTTTTGCGCGTGGGTGCTGGACCGGGGGATCCGCTGGATGGCCGTGGACGCGATCAGCACCGACCATCCCTTCAACACCAAGGTGCGCGACGCGCGGCGAGATCTGATCCCCGAGGTCGAGCAGAAGATCAAGATGCCCATGGACGAGGCCTTCCCCTGGCCGCGCGACTACCAGGCCACGCACACCAGGCTCTTCCCCAGGGGCGTCTTCCACGTCGAGAACGTCGGGGGCGACATCGACCTCGTCCTCAACCAGCGCCTCTGGGTGGGCTGCTTCCCGTTCCGCTTCAAAGGCGGGGAGGCGGCGTTCTGCCGCTTCGTCGCCTTCGTGGAAGCCTAGCTGTGTGGCGCAGGCGAGGGGAGGCCGAGCCTCTCCCCGGACGACACGCCACGGGGGCCCCTCAGGCTCGGCCTCCCCTCGCCCGCGCCGCGCGCTGCTCCTCCGCGGAGATGTAGCTCGTGCAGCCCCTGGATGATCTGCTCGTTCTCGACTTGACCCGCGCGCTGGCCGGCCCGTACTGCACGCTGATGCTCGCCGACATGGGGGCCCGCGTGATCAAGATCGAGACTCCCGGCGGCGGCGACGACACGCGCGGCTGGGGGCCGCCGTTCATCAACGGCGAGAGCTCGTACTTCCTCGGGATCAACCGCAACAAGGAGAGCCTGACGCTCAACCTCAAGCATCCCGAGGGGCAGGGCGTCTTCCGCCGCCTCATCGCGCGGGCGGACGTGCTCGTGGAGAACTTCCGGCCCGGCACGATGGACCGCCTGGGCTTCGGCTACGAGGCGGTGCACGCGCTGAACGAGCGGCTCATCTACACGGCGATCTCCGGGTTCGGGCAGGACGGCCCGTACCGCGAGCGGGCGGCCTACGACCTCATCCTCCAGGGGATGGGCGGTCTCATGGGGACGACGGGCGAGGAAGGCGGGCCGCCCGTGAAGGTCGGCGTGGCGGTGACCGACATCGCCGCCGGGATGTTCGCCGCCTACGGCATCCTCGCCGCCCTCCGCAGCCGGGACCGGACGGGGACGGGCCAGCTGGTGGACGCGTCCATGCTGGACGGCCAGGTCGCCTGGCTGACCTACCAGGCGGGCTACTACTTCGCCACGGGCGAGAACCCCCGGCGGTTGGGGAGCGCGCATCCGTCGCTGGTGCCCTATCAGGCGTTTAGGACCCGGGACGGCTATCTGAACGTGGCGGTGGGCAGCGAGGCCATCTGGGCGCGGTTCGTGCTCGCCATCGGCGCCCCGCACCTGGCCGAGGATCCCCGCTTCGCCACCAACCCCGACCGGGTGCGGCACCGTGACCTCCTGCTCCCGCTGCTTGAGCCGATCTTCGGGACGAAGACCACGCTGGAGTGGAGCCGGATCCTCGAGGCGGCCGGCGTGCCCGCCGGCCCCATCTACCTGCTCTCCGATCTGTTCAACGATCCGCAGGTGCGCCACCGCAGCATGGTCGTGGAGATGGCGCATCCCACAGCGGGGCGGATCAAGCAGACCGGCATTCCGGTGAAGCTGTCACAGACCCCGGGACGCCTGGCCTCCCCGCCGCCGCTGCTGGGCGAGCACACGGACCGGATCCTGACCGAGCTCGGCTATTCGGAAGCCCAGCAGTCCGCCATGCGCGCCGATGGCGCCGTCTAGCTTCGGCCCGGCGGACCAGCGCCGGCACCGGGCGGCCTTTCAGACGATGGGGCAGATGGTGGCGGCTGATGGCGCAGACGGCTGACGGCGTCACCTGCCCGTCGTGCGGAACCGCGACGCCGCGGGACGTCCTCCGCCGCGGACTGTGGGTGTGCCCGTCCTGCGGCGCGTACCTCCAGGTGCCCGCCCTCGACCGGATCGCCATGCTGGCGGATGCCGGCTCGTTCCGGGAGCTCGACCGGGGCCTCGTCTCCGTCGATCCGCTCCGCTTCACCGACCAGCGCTCCTACCGCGACCGCTTGGAAGAGGCCCGGCGGCGCACGGGGCTGCGCGAGGCCGTGATCATCGGCGAGGCGCGGGTGGAGGGGACCCGCACGATCCTCGGCGTCTTCGAGTTCGAGTTCATGGGCGGGACGATGGGCTCGGTGGTGGGCGAGAAGATCGCCGACGCCTTCGAGTACGCGACGGCCCGGCGCCTGCCGGTCGTGATCGTGAGCAGCAGCGGCGGGGCGCGCATGCAGGAGGGCATGCTCTCCCTCATGCAGATGGCCAAGACGGCCGCGGCCCAGGCCGCGCACGATCGCGCCGGGCTGCCCTTCCTCTCCGTCCTGGCCCATCCCACCTTCGGCGGCGTCGCCGCCAGCTTCGCGTCGCTGGGCGATGTGATCATCGCCGAGCCCAAGGCGCAGATCGGTTTCGTCGGCCCGCGCGTGATCGAGATGACCCTGCATATGCTCCTGCCGAGGGAGTCGCACACCGCGGAGTATCTCTTCCGGTCGGGCATGGTGGATCTCATCGTCGGCCGCGAGGATCTGCGGGCTGCGCTGGGCTACCTGCTCAGCCACCTGGGGCCGGGCCGGATCCGCTCCGGGGGCATGCGGATGGGCCGGCGGGAGGGGCCGCGCCGCCGCCGCGGGCGCGTCGAGGTCGCGCCGTGGGAGACGGTGCTGCTGGCGCGGCACCCGGAACGGCCGACGTCGCTGGACTACATCGACCGCCTGTTCACCCGCTTCGTCGAGCTGCACGGCGACCGGTACTTCGGGGACGACCCCGCGATCGTCTCCGGCATCGGGGAGTTCGGCGATCACCCGGTGGTGGTGATCGCGCAGGAGCGCGGCGGCTCGCCGGAAGAGCAGGAGTTCCGGCGGCGGGGGATGGCGCTGCCCGAAGGCTACCGCAAGGCCCTGCGGATGATGCTGCTGGCCGCGAAGTTCCACCTCCCCGTGATCACGCTCATCGATACCCCGGGCGCCTACCCGGGCCCGGAGGCTGAGCAGCGCGGCATCGCGCAGGCGCTGGCCCGCAACCTTCAGGCGATGGCCGTGCTGCCCACGCCCGTGGTGGCCGCCGTCATCGGCGAGGGCGGGAGCGGGGGCGCGCTGTCGCTGGGGGTGGCCGACCGCGTGCTCATGCTCGAGCACGCCATCTATTCGGTGATCGCCCCGGAGGGCGCCGCCGCCATCCTGTGGCGCGACGCGGCGAAAGCGGCCGAGGTGGCGGAGGCGCTGAAGATCACGGCCGCGGATCTCCTGAATCTGGGGATCATCGACGGCGTGGTTCCCGAGCCGCGCGGCGGGGCCCACACCGATCCCGATCTGGCAGCGCGGCACCTGCGCGCCGCGCTGGGCCGCGCGATGCGCTCGCTGCGCGGCGTGCCGGTGCCCGTGCTCCTCCGCCGCCGGGCCCGCAAATTCCGCCACATCGGACGGGTCGGCGTCTACTGGCGGCAGGTCGTCCGCACGGAGATGCAGGAACTGCTGGAAGGACTCGGGGACCGGTTGTTGCGGCGTGAGCCGGACGTCGGCGGCCCGGCCCGCCGGGAGGATGGGGGACAGCGCCCCCGCAGGCCGAGAGAGAGGTGAGGCGTGGATCGGAACGCGTTCGTCGCTATGCTGGCAGGCGCGCACATGTACGATCTCACCCAGGACTGCAGCATCTGGACGCCGCCCTGGCCGGGAGAGAAGGCGCTGGAGGTGCACTTCTTCAAGCGCGTCACCGGCGCGTACGGCGGCGGGCAGGGCGCCAACGGGCAGATCCTCAACTGGAGCAACACCGTCGGCACGCACCTGGTCGGCGAGACCGCCTTCCACTCCGGCGGCCGGCGGATCTCGGACATCCCCCTGCGCGATTTGTGCGGGCCGGGGGTGATCGTCGATCTCTCGGATGCCGTCTCCGACTACGGCATCTACACGCCCGAGATGATTGAGCAGCGCGCGGAGGTGCACCCGGGCGACATCCTCATCGTCAACACCGGCTACCACCGGTACTCCTGGGACCGCCCCGACGTCGTCAATCCGCGCGCGCAGGGCGGCGTGGAGTCCAAGGAGTTCGGCTTCCACGTCCGCCATCCGGGACCGTCGTTGAGCTTCTACCGGTGGGCGCTCGAGATGCGGCTGAAGGTCATCGGCGTGGATTGCGGCGGCGCGGAGCACCCGATGAACACGCCCATCCGCCGGATGCACGAGAGCGAGTTCCGCCGCGCCGAATCAGCGCTGCGCGAGCGGACGGGGAAGAGCTGGGAGGAGACCTTTCCGCCGGGCGAGTACTACGCGCTCACCCACCACGCGCTCCCGGCGGCGCACACGCTGTTCTGCGAGGCGATCGTCGGCGAGATCGACCGGCTGCGGAACCGCCGCGCCTGGATCGCCATCATGCCCATCCCCTTCATGGAGGTGGAAACGGCCTGGGCGCGCGTGGCGGCCTACCTGCCCCCGGACGGAACGAGCGAGGCCGACTTCGTCCGGGCCCTCGAGGCCGCCGAGCTCTATGACCTGACCGCGCCGCTCAGCGTCCAGACCCCGCAGTGGCTGAATTACGTGCCGCTCAGCGTCACGTACACGAAGCGGGTCGGCGGGCAGTTCTTCGGCATGGGCCGCAACGGTTCGATCTGCCAGGCGAGCATCCATCTCGGCTCGCACATGGACGGGGAGAAGCACTTCTATCCCAACGGCCGGGCCATCGGGGAGGTGCCGCTGGCGGAGTGGGTCGGCCCGGGCGTCATCGCCGACATCTCCGGCGCGGTCAGCGACTCGAGCGTGTACACGCCGAAGATGATCGAGGACGCCGTGGAGGTCCGCCCCGGCGACATCCTGATCATCAAGACCGGGTGGGCCAAATACGGGTGGACCAGCGCCGAGTCCGACGAGTTCCGCTACATGGTCAAGCATCCGGGGCCGTCCCCGGACTTCGCGGACTGGGCGGCAGACCTGCGGCTGAAGTGGATCGGCGTGGACGCGGTCTCCGCCGACCATCCCATGAACACGATCATGCGCAACTGGCACCCGCTGACGTTCGCAGAGGCGAACGCGAAGCTCCGGCGCGACTTCGGCAAGGAGTGGGACGAGATGTACCCGCTGGACCACTACTACCAGGACATGCATCTCAACCTCTTCCCCAAGCGGATCGTCCACGCCGAGAACCTGGCCGGCGACATCCTCCGCGCGCCCAGCGGGCGCTACTACATCGGCTGCTACCTGCAGAAGGCGATGGAGGCGGAGTCGATGTGGGGCCGGTTCGTCGCCTTCGCGGAAGGGCGCTAGCGACCCAAGCGGCTCTCGCGGCCCAGTCGACTGCGCCGGACGACTCTGCGCGGCCCTAGCGCGCTGCGGCAGTGGAGCTCTGTCGACAATGTGAGGAATGCCCTTATGTTCCTCTATGTACCCTAATGCACCCTAACGTACCCTAACATGCTCTCACGTGCCCTCACGTGCCCCAATCCCATTCCTAACATTCCTCTAACTCGGTCTGGAACGAGTCCAAATGACCCGCCGGGGTAACCGAACATGACCTGGCGCCTTCCCGGCCTGATGGAACTTTTCCATGGGGCATGGAGTCTAACGGGTGACTGTCAGGCGGGACGGCAGATAGGGCGGGACATCACATAGGGCGGGACGGCAGATAGGGCGGGACGGCAGATAGGCGGGGGCGACGGCCACGGCGGGAGATCGCGTGACGTCGCGGAGGCGCGGTGGACGCAGCGGTACATGCGACGTCGGACGAAGGGGTGCTAGTGGCGGACAGCCTGCGGGGTGATCTCTCCGCCTACGATCGTCTGGTTGCCGCCTACCAGGACCATATTTACCAGACTGCCTACCGGATCACGGGGCATCGCGAGGATGCCCGGGACGCCGCCCAGGAGGCCTTCCTGCGGGCGTACAGGGCGCTGCGTACCTTCCGTGGCGAGGCGTCCTTCTCGACGTGGATGACGCGTATCGCCGTCAATGCCGCTCTCGACGTAGTGCGCCGGCGCCCCGTGCACTCGTCCGTGCCCGCCGACGTGGCGGCGGAGGGTGGAGATCCCACCACTGACGTGCTGCGCCGCGATCAACAGTGGCGCGTCCAGCAGGCAATCGCTGCGCTGCCGCCCGACCACCGTGCCGTCGTGGTCCTCCGCGACGTGCAGGGGCTGCGGTACGACGAGATCGCCCGCGTGCTGGGCGTACCGGTCGGCACGGTGCGGTCGCGGCTCAGCCGTGCAAGGGAGTCGCTGCGGATCGCGCTGGCCGATCTGGCGCCGCGGAAGGCTCAGGAGTCGGAAGGAGCGGGAACACCATGATGCCCACCATGCACGTCGCGTCGGAGATGCTGTCGGCGTACCTGGACGGGGAGCTCCCGGCTGCCGACCGCTCACGCGTGTCCGCGCACCTGGAGGTCTGCGAAACCTGCCGGGGGCGCTTCACCAGCCTCGAGGCGACGGTGGCCCTGGTCCGGGAGCTCGATCCACAGATGGCCCCGGAAGATCTCCGCAAGGCCGTGGCCGCCGGGCTCGCCGGCCCCGCTACTACCGTCGGTCCCGTCACGACTGCCGTCGGTCCCGTCACGACTGCCGTCGGTCCCGCCACGACTGCCGCCGGCCTCGCCACGACTGCCGCCGGCCCCGCCGCCACCGCCGGCCTCGCCACGACTGCCGCCGGCCCCGCCGCCACCGCCGGCCCCGCCGCTACGGCTGGCCCCGCCACCACGGCCGGCCCCGCCGCCGGGGCTGCCGCGACCGCCGGATCCGCGGAATCGGTCAGATCTGCCGGGTCGATGAGGTCCGCCAGTTCCCGCAGATCCCCTCGGTCGTGGTCGCTCCCGGCGCTGCCGCGATGGCTGCCGGGCTGGCGGGTCACCGGAGCTGCCGTGGCCGTCGCGCTCATTGGGCTGTTCATGGTGAATCTCCTCCGCGGGACCGGACCGACCGCGCTGGATTGGCGCGCTGCCAAGCCGGAAGTTGGAGGCGCGCTCCGTGCGCCTTCGACTCCGGACGCTTCCTCGCAGCGATCCGGACTGAGTCCGGCGCCCACGGTCGCGGACCGGACCATTCCGGCCCCGTCGGCGGGCGGCTCCTTCGTACTGCGCCGGGTCATCCGGACCGCGTCGTTCGGCATCGAGGTGGACGACTTCGAGGCCGGCGCACGCCGGATCGTCGTCATCGCGGAGGGAACGGGGGGCTTCGTGGCGTCCTCCTCGTACGCGCAGGGCCCGTCCGGGCAGGGACCCGCGCAGGGCACCTTCGTCCTCCGCGTCCCCGCTCCGAGGTTCGCCGAGACGCTGGCCGCGCTGGAGGAGCTCGGCCGGGTCCGCGAGCGCCGCGTCAGCGGGCAGGACGTCAGCGAAGAGTTCGTCGACCTGCAGGCGCGTGTGCGCAACCTGGAGCGCCACGAGCAGCAGCTGCTCACCTTCATGGATCGCGCGACCAAGGTGAGCGATCTTCTGGCGATCGAGCAGGAGCTCGCGCGCGTTCGCGGAGAGATCGAAGGGGTGACGGGACGGCTGCGACTGCTGGGCAATCAGGTGGAGCTGGCCACGGTCGAGGTGGCTCTCCGCCAGAAGCCGGAGAAGGTCTCCACCGGATTCTGGGATATCGGCGCGACGCTGGACCGCATCCGCGGCGCATTCCTCCACACCGTGCGGCAGATCCTCCAGGTGGTCGAAGGGGCGGCCGTCGTGATCGGCGCGCTCGTCCCCGTGGCCGCCCTCGCGGGGTTGGGATGGCTTCTCGTCCGGCGCTTCCGGACGCGCATGGTTTAGTCTCCGCGCTCCTGTCTGGCCTGCGGCTCCCCGGGGCATCACACAGGAAAGACCCCGCGATTCTCGAAGATAGGCGGACCCGTGATACGCGTTCTCGTGATCATCCTCATGCTGGTGGCCGCGGCCGTACCGGCGGTGCCGGCGGATGCGGCGTCTCGCGCGGCGTTCATCACGCCGACGTGGGGCCGGCTGGCCTCACCGCTGGGCTGGCGCGCCGATCCCTTCCGCCCTGCCGTCCGCCAGCATCATTGGGGGATCGACATCGCGGCCGCGCCCGGCACGCCGGTCGTGGCGAGCGCCGCGGGAACCGTGCAGTACGCGGGAGCCTACGCCGGGTACGGGAGCTCCGTCTACATCTACCACGGCCAGGGCTGGGCCACCGTCTACGCGCACCTCAGCGCCATCCACGTGCAGCGGGGAACGCGTGTCCGGCAGGGGGGCGTCATCGGCGCGGTGGGCAGCGAGGGGCGGAGCACCGGCCCGCACCTGCACTTCGAGATCCGCTACATGAACTTCCCGGTGGACCCGCTGAAGTATCTTGGGAAGCCCCGCGCCGGATCCTAAGGGAGCAGGTCGGATACGCGCACGGCGCCCGTCGGTGCTGTGATCGGGGAGATGACGTCGTCTCGGCCCGCGCGCCGGCTCTCCCGATAAGCCGGGCCGGCAGGATCGCGGTACACTTCCAGCACATCATCAACAAGGTTCACGATCCAGTACTCGCGGATCCCGGCCTCCGCATACACTTCCAACTTCCGCGTCCGGTCGAACTCGAGCGTGGAGTCGGCGACCTCCACGACGAGTACGGCGCTCTCGGGGTGAGTGTCACGGTAGTCCTGGATTGCCCCTGCGACGACCGCGACATCCGGTTCCGGCTCCGACCAGGCGCCCAGCGCAAGCGGCAACTGAGGTCTCACGTCGAAGCCCTGGGCGAAAAGGCGCTGGAGATGGTGCTGGGCCAGGCGGAGGGCGGCAGCGTGTCGAGCGCTCTGCGGGGCCATCTCGATGATCTCGCCGCGGATCAACTGGACCCGTGACTCCGGCACAAACCCGCCGGCTGCGGCGAGCCGGCCGTATTCCTCGCGCGTCCACATCTTGGACCGTACGCTCATGACCGCCCTCCCGATGGGCGCATCATAGCATGCGACGGCGACATTCTGGATGCCTCAGCTGAGTCATCCGGCTCGAGGTGCGCGCCGGCAGCTTCAGTATGTGAACATCCGGTCGTGCTCGAGCGCCGCCCGCACGAGGACGCTCGGCATGGCGAACTCGGCCGGCTTGCCGGCCAGATCGGCCTCCGTCACGCCCCGGGCTTTTGCCGACATGCCCGAGAGATAGAAGCGCGCGCCTCCGGCCGCCAGCGCATCATACGCCTCCCTGAGGCGGCCGGTTCCCAGCCCCTGCACGCCGTCCAGCGCGGCGTCCCTGATCAGCTGCACGGCATCACCGGCCAGGAACAGCGTCACGGTGTGCCCTTCGTCGAGCGCGCTCCGGGCCACGAGGAACGCCAATGCCGCGCGCGTTGGATGTTCCGGGCCGTGCGTCAGATGCACGAGGATCTTCGCCATCGTCGCCTCCTTGAGTCCGGATTGATGCTTGTCAGTTCGGCGCGGGTGGAAGGGTGGCCTCGGCGCGGGCCGTCCGGATATCGGCCACCTGCATCAGGGCCACGGCGGCGGCGATAGCGAGGCCGCCGGCGATCTGCGGGCCGGAAAGGATCTCGCCCAGGACGAGAAACGCCGCGGTGCCGCCCACGGCCGGCTCCAGCGTCGCGGTGAGACTGGCCATGCTCGAGGAGATCGCGCGCAGCCCGCGGAGGAACAGCCAGAACGGCAGGATCGTGGCGAAGACGACGATGTAGGCGAAGAGCAGCCACTCCTCCGCGCTGTACCCCGCCAGGTAGGCGCGCCACGGCGGAACGATGAGACTCCAGAAGACGGCCCCCGTGCCGAGCGCGTAGAGGAGCGATGCGGTCGATCCCACATGGCGGACCCGCCCGCGTCCGAGGATCGCGTAGACGCCGAAGGCCACGGCCGACAGCAGTCCGGTGGTGATGCCCACGGGCTGCACGCGGATCCCCGTCCCGCCGGTCACCAGGAAGTAGCTTCCCAGCACGGCGAGGCCGATCGCGCCCGCCTTGAGCCATCCCAGCGGCTCCCGCTCCACCGCCCGGCCGTAGAGGGCGACGAAGACGGGCGCCGTGTACTGCAGGAACAGGGCGGTCGCCACATTGGCCACGCTGATCGTGAAGTAGTACGTGAACTGCGCGGACGTCATGGCCAGCCCGAGCAGGATGAGGCGGCCCAGATGCTCCCGCGGCACGCGGAGGCGCACCCGCTGGACGAGCAGCACACCGAGGAGCAGGGCGAAGCCCGCGGTGAGCCGGATCTCGATGAGGGTCCACGGCGCGATCTGGCGGTTGAACAGGCTTTTGGCGACGACCCCGGAGACGCCCCACAGCGTCGCCGCCCCCATCACGGCGAGATATCCGCCGAGCCGCTCGCGGGGCGTGGTCATTCAGTGGAGCGAGGCAGGTGACCGAGCAGCTCCGTCATCCCGAGGACAAAGCCGGCGAGCATGTCACTGCCCGAGGTCTCGCCGAACGCCATGATCTGCCTGACGGCGCCATCGAGGTCCGTGGAGCCCGCCGGATTCCGGCGCGCTCCGAGGGCGGCGGCGAGCCGGTGCCAGGCTTCCCCCGCCTCCCCTGCCGCGGCCGCCTCGAGATACGCTTCGCTGATGCGCGTCGTGCGCCCGCGCACGGCGGCGACGATCCGTTCGCCGAGAATGCCGGCGCGTGCCGGGACCAGGACGGCCGCGGCGATCATCGCCCCGGCCAGCACGTCGTCGCCCGAGGGCGTCAGGCCCGGCCCCAGGCCGGCCAGCTCCTCCGCCGCCTGTCCCGCCAGGTGTCCGGCACGCTGCGCATCACCGGTCCGCAGCGCGTGGGCCAGCCGGGTCATGCCAGACTCCGCACGGGGCGGGCGCGCCCGCGGCCGCGCCAGACTCTCACGAGGAGCCCCCGCGTCAAGGATGGTCCTGATCGCGTCCAGCGCGCTCTCCATGCGAGCACGTCTTCCCGTGTCGCCGATCGGGGTGAGCCGCGGATCCCACAGCCGCGCCTGCCGGATGTCAATCCGGCAGCTCGGGCCCAGGTCGAGGATCCCGTCGCGCATCGTCGCTGCCATGCCCGGGGCGAGGCCGTCGCACAGGCCGGCTTCCTGTCGGGTCTGAGCGTGCTCAAGGGAGAGGAGGACGTTCAGCGGGCCGTTGAGGAGCAGCGCGTCTGCCAGCACGACGATGCGGCTGTCGATCTCCACGTAGGCGCTGCGGGTGAACGTGGCGAGGACCGATCCACGCGCGGGAGGAGCGAGCAGCGGCGCGACGCGACGGCTGACCGAGACGGCGGAGCGCCGCACGACGCCCGCGGGCGTGGGGCTGATCAACCGTCCGCGAGACGGCCCGCGGCGTCGCGGACGGCTTCGACGATGCCCTGGTAGCCGGTGCAGCGGCAGAGGTGGCCGCCCAGCACTTCCCGGATCTCGTCGTCGCTGGGGTGCGGGCGCTCGCCGAGGAACCGCACCATGCTCATGAGGATGCCGGGCGTGCAGAAGCCGCACTGCAGGCCATGGTTGTCCCGGAACGCCGCCTGCAGTGGATGCAGCCGGTCCGGCGTCCCCAGCGACTCCACGGTGGCGATCTCCGCGCCGTCGGCCTGCACCGCGAACAGGAGACAGCTCCGCACGGCCTGGCCGTCCAGCAGGATGGTGCACGCGCCGCACACGCCGTGCTCGCATCCCACGTGCGTCCCGGTCAGCCCCAGGTCCTCCCGCAGGAAGTCCACCAGCGTCTTGCGGACGTCCACCGTCTCGGTGTGCTCGACCCCGTTCACCCGCAGGGTGACGGCCCGCCGGGTGACCGGGGCGGCCTTCCGCGTGCGCCGTGACGCGCGAGCCATCTCCGTGGCGCTCATGACTGCATCCCTCCGTCGCCCCCGTCGCCCGGTGCCGGCGGATCCTGGCTGGCTCCGCGCGCTCTCGCTCCGCGCGTTCCCGCGCCAGGCCGCCGCCCCGCATGTTGGCGCCGCGCCCGCTCGGCGGCCAGGCGCAGCGCCCGCTCGGCGAGCACGCCGGCGACCTCCCGCCGGTACGCCGCGGATGCGTGGATGTCGCCCTCCGGATCGAGACGCGCCGACGCGATCCGCCCGGCCTCGGCCAGGGCGGCGTCGTCCAGGGCCCGGCCCGCAAGCGCCTGCTCCAGTTCCGGGATCCGCACCGGCACAGCGCCGACGCCGGTGAAGACCAGCCGCGCCTGGGCGACCCGGCTCCCGGTCATCTCGAGCAGAGCGGCGACGCCCACCAGGGCGTAGTCGCCGTGGCGCCGGGCGATCTCGACGAACGCCGATCCCATCCTGTTGTGGACGGGCAGGCGCACCTCGACGAGCAGCTCGTCCGGCTCCAGCGCGGTCGTCAGATAGGAGAGGAAGAACTCGTCGGGCCCGAGCGTCCGCGTACCGCGGTGGCTGCGCAACACGACGCGGCCGTCAAGCGCGGCCAGCACCGCGGGCAGCTCGGCCGACGGATCGGCGTGGGCCAGCGTCCCGCCGATGGTTCCGCGGTTGCGGATCTGCGGGTGCCCGACGTAACTTAGGGCTTCCGCCAGCAGCGGCAGTCGCCGCCGGACGACGGGCGAGAGCTCGGCCGTCCGCTGCCGCGTCATCGCGCCGATGCGGATCTCCGCACCGGCCCGGATGTAGTCTAGCCGGCGCACGCGGTTGAGGTCGATGAGCACCGCCGGACGCGCCAGGCGCATCGCCAGCAGGGGCACCAGGCTCTGCCCTCCGGCGAGGACCTTGCCCTCAGACCCGTATTCGCGGACCAGGGTAAGCGCCTCGGCCAGACCGGCCGGCGCGACGTAGGCGAACGGCGCGGGTTTCATGGGATGGCCTGCGCGGCGGGGCGGAGTCCCCTCATCGGATGGCCTGCGCGGCGGGGCGGAGTCCGCTCATCGGATGGCCTGCGCGGCGGGGCGGAGTCCGCTCATCGGGCGGCCGCCGGGCGGGGCGCCTCGCGCAGCATCTCCCGCAGCCGGCTGGGGCTGAGCGGCATCTCCCGGATGTAGAAGCCGTACTCGTCGAGCGCGTCGTCGAGCGCCTGCGCGAACAGCGCCGGCACGGGGATGACGCCGGCCTCGCCCGCGCCCTTCACGCCCAGGGGATTCAATGGCGAGGGGGTCTCGAGGTGCGCAATCTCGACGTCCGGTACCTCGGCGGCCGTCGGCAGCAGGTAGTCCATGAAGGTCTGGGTGAGCAGCTGCCCGCTCTCGTCGTAGACCAGCTTCTCGTAGAAGCAGTTGCCGATGCCCTGGGCCACGCCCCCGCGGATCTGCCCGTCGAGGATGAGCGGATTGATCACCTTGCCGCAGTCATGGACGACGAGATAGCGCAGGAAGGTCACCATCCCCGTGCGCACGTCCACCTCGACGAGCGCGGCGTGGACGCCCATCGGAAACGTCCCCCGGGGCGGGGCGAAGAAGCGCGTGGCCTCCAGCCCCGGCTGCTCCCAGCCTTCCGGGATGGTCCCCCGCAGCGGGTTGGCGGTTACCGCGAGCTGGGCCAGGGTCGTTCCGCGGTCCGGCGATCCCCGCACGAAGACCCGGCCCTCGGCGAGCTCGAGGTCCTCCTCCCGGGCCTCCAGCGCCGTGGCTGCCACCTTGATCGCCTTCGCCCGCACGGCCTGCGAGGCCAGGTGCACGGCATTGCCGGCCACGACGCCGGCGCGGCTGGCGAACGTCCCCGTCCCCCAGCCGAAGGCGCCGCTGTCGCCGGTGGTGACGATGACGTCCTCGACGGGCACGGCCAGCGCGTCCGCGATGATCTGGGCGAACGCCGTGTAGTGCCCCTGGCCCTGCGTGCCCACGCTGGTGGCCGCGTACACCTTGCCGTTCGGCTCGACGGTGACCCGGCAGCCTTCGTAGGGCCCGATCCCCGAACCTTCGACGTAACAGGCGATGCCCAATCCGACGGCGCGGCCCTCCCGCCGGTAGCGCGCCTTCCGCTCCGGCCAGTCCCGGTAGCCGATGAGCTGCACGGCCGTCTCGAGCACCGCCGGATAGCTGCCGCTGTCGTAGATGAGCGGCGCGTTGTCCTGGTAGATCAGCCCCGTGTCGTAGGGGAACTCGTCGGGCTGGATGAAGTTCCGCCGGCGCACCTCCACCCGGTCGATCCCGAGCTCTCGCGCCACGCGGTCCATCAGGCGCTCCATGACGAACACGCCGTGGGGCCGCCCGGCGCCGCGATAGGGACTGACGATGGTCTTGTTGGTGAAGACCGCCCTGAACTCGCAGTGATAGTTCGGGATGCGGTACGGCCCGACCAGCGTGGTGCTGGCTACGATAGGCACGATGAGGCCGTACGGGATGTAGGCGCCGGCGTCGTAGAGGAAGACCGTCCGCACGCCGAGGATCCGGCCGTCCGCGTCCACGGCGATGCTCGCGTCGTGGATCTGCTCGCGCTCCTGGTTCATCGCGACGAAGTTCTCGCGGCGGTCCTCGATCCACTTCACCGGCCGGCCCAGCCGCATCGCCACCCACGGGATGAGGACCTCTTCCGGGTAGCACATCATGATCTTCGGCCCGAAGCCGCCGCCGATGTCCGGGGCGATGACGCGCACATCGCTCTGCGGCAGCGAGAGCAGCTGGCTGAGGTAGTTGCGGATGCGGATGGGCGCCTGGGTCGTATCCCAGACCGTAAGCTCGCGCACCTTGCCGTCCCATACTGCGACCACGCCGCGGCACTCCATGGGAGCGGCCGTGCCGCGGTCGATGACGAACCGCTCCGTGAAGACGTGCGCGGCGCGGGCGAAGGCCTCCTCCACGTTGCCCACCCGCTGCGTGTGGTGGGCGCACACGTTCGTGCCGATGTCCTCGTGCACCAGCGGCGATCCGTCCTGCGCCGCCGCTTCCAGCTCGACGACCGGGGGCAGGGGATCGTACTCGACCTCGACGAGGTCCACGGCGTCCTCGGCCACGTACCGGCTCTCGGCGATGACCAGCGCCACGGGCTCGCCGACCAGCCGGACCTTCTCGGGCGCCAGCGCGTACTGCGTCTTGTGGTGGACGAGGGCGGGGTGGGCGATGAGCTTGGGGAGCGGGCCGGCGATGGCCTCGGGGAGATCGGCGCGGGTGTAGACCGCGATGACCCCGGGCAGCTGCGCCGCCTGCGCGGTGTCGATGGAGACGACGCGGGCGTGCGCGTGCGGGCTGCGGACGAAGGCGGCGTGCACCACCCCGGCCGGCTTGAGGTCGTCGATGAACGTCCCGCCGCCCGTGAGCAGGCGCGGGTCCTCGTTGCGTTTGATCCGCTCGCCGAAGTATCGCGTCGTCATGAGTGCGGTGTCATCTCTGCCAGCCGGGCAACAGGAGCGTAATTCTACGATGAGCAGGAGACCCCCTGGGACGCTGCGGCTCCCCCAGTCACCCAGACCCGCAACGTCCGCAATCGCCTCCAGGCTGCTTCGTCTCCTGGGGGTGCTCCGTCTCCCGAGGCTGTTCCGTCTCCCGGGGCTGGTCCGTCTCCCGGGGCTGTTCCGCCTCCCGGGGCTGTCCCGTCTCCCGGGGGCTGTCCCGTCTCCCGGGGCTGTTCCGCCTCCCGGGGCTGTCCCGTCTCCCGGGGGCTGTCCCGTCTCCCGGGGCTGCTCCGTTTCCCAGGGGCCGCTCCATTCCGTTCGTAACTCCATTCTGTTCGTAGCCCGGGTGGGCTGATTCGACTCGTTCTGGGGCGAGCGCAACCAGCCCACCTGGGTCAGGGACAGCCCATGGCCGCAATGCTATGCTCTGCCCCGGCACGTCAGCGCCGGGAGCATCACAGCAGGCGCATCAGGATGCGGTGATCAGGCATGGTGATCGGGATATGGTGATCGAAGCGGAAGACAGGCTGGTGCGGGTGGAACGCGCATGCGAGCGGATTCACGAGCGGCTGGGCGTCCTCGAGCATCGCCTCACCGCCATCGAGCCTCGCCTGGCGTCGGGCATGGTGTCGCTTGGCTACGAGGTAAGATCGGCGCTCGATGCACTGCGTTCGGAACTACGTTCCGGGGACACGCGTCTGGGCAAGCAGGGCACCGTTTACTTCTACTGGCTGGCCGCGCTCTTCCTCGGCTCGATCGCCGCGTGCGTCATGCTCGGCGTCGGCCCCTGACATGCTATAGTGGTGGGCAAGGCGGACCCCGATGGCGATCGAAGCGCTCGAAATCCGGATGGCGAGACTCGAAGGCGGATTCGATCAGATCAACGAACGCCTCGGCTCCATCGATCGGAGGATGGCGTCGTTTGAGCAGCGGATGGCGTCCTTCGAGCAGCGGTTCTCGTCACTTGAGCAACGGGTCAGCGCCGAGATCGCCTCGGTTCGATCAGAAGTGGCCTCAGTTCGGTCGGAGATGGCCCTCCGGTCAGAGACGGCCTCGATGCAGTCCGAGATGGCCTCGATGCGGTCGGAGATGGCGACACGCGCTGACCTTGCCGACCTCCGCCGGCAGATGAACACGCAGTTCTTCTGGCTGCTCACCTTCGTGCTCGGCTCGATCCTCGTGCCGATCCTGCGCGACCTGGCGCGATAACCCGCGGCGGCCGCCCGCGGCGTCGCCCAGGTAACCCGTCGCGATACGCCCGTCAATAGTCCGCGGCGGTGATCCCGCGATGGCCCGCCGCCGGTCCGCCGCTTATGTCTTGAGGGCCACCATCTGGATGTTGGTCATCTCTTCCATGGCGTAACGCACGCCCTCGCGGCCCAGCCCGCTCTGCCGGTTGCCGCCGTAGGGCATGTGGTCCACCCGGAAGGTCGGCGTGTCGTTGATGATGATGCCGCCGAAGTTCAGCCCCCGCAGGGCCTGGAAGACGCGATCGATGTTCTTGGTGAAAACCGACGCCTGCAGGCCGTAGGGCGTGGCGTCGGCGGCGCGCAGCGCCTCCTCGAAGTCGTCGTACGGCATGACCGAGGCCACGGGGGCGAAGACCTCCTGGGCCACCACCTTCATCTCCGGCCGGACGTCTGTCAGCACGGTGGGCCAGTACACCGGTCCCTCCCGCCGGCCGCCGGCGGCCAGGTGGGCGCCTGAGGCGGCGGCTTCGGTCACCCACGCCTCGATCCGCTCCGCCTCCCGCAGGTCGATCATCGGGCCGACGTCCACGCGCTCGTCCAGCGGATCGCCCACGACCATGCCCGCCGTCGCCGCCAGGAAGCGCTCGGTGAACGGCTCGTAGACGGCCCGGTCGCTGAAGATGCGCTGCACCGACAGGCACACCTGGCCGGAGTTGTAATACGCGCCGACCGCCGCGCGGCGGGCGACCAGGTCGAGGTCGGCGTCGGGGGCCACGATGACGGGGGAGGTGTTGCCCAGCTCCAGCGTGAGCTTCTTGATGCCCGCCCGGGCGGTGATCTGGCGGCCCACGTCCGCGCTGCCCGTGAAGGTGATCTTGGCCACGCGCTCGTCCTCCACCAGCCAGTTCCCCACCGTGGACCCGGGCCCCGTGACGAGGTTCAAGGCTCCGGGGGGCAGGCCCGCGGCGGTGAGCACTTCCACCAGCAGCACGGCCGTCAGCGGCGTCCAGGTGGCCGGCTTGAGCACCACGGCGTTGCCCGCGGCGAGCGCGGGGGCCACCTTGTGGGCGACGAGGTTGAGGGGGAAGTTGAAGGGGGCGATGGCCACGATCACCCCGACCGGCCGGCGCAGATAGAAGCCGAAGTAGCCTTCGCCCGCGGCCGCGGCGTCGAGGGGTATGGTCTCCCCGTGCAGCCGCTTCGCCTCCTCGGCGGCGAAGGTGAAGGTGCTGATGCCGCGGTCCACCTCGATGCGGGCGTACTTCAGCGCCTTGCCGGCTTCGGCGGCGATGGTGCGGGCGAACTCCTCGCGCCGGGCCTGGATCCCCCGCGCGGCCTCGGCCAGGATCGCCGCGCGCCGGTGCGCCGGCATCTCGCGCATGGTCCGCGCGGCCCGCACCGCCGCCTCGATGGCCGCGTCCACGTCGCCGCGGGTGGCGGACGGGATGGTGGCGATCACCTCGCCGCTGTACTTGTTGCGCACGGGGATGGGCTCCCCGCCGCCGGTCCACCGCCCGTCGATGAACAACTTGTGCTCCACGTGCGCCGCCACGGCGATCACTCCTCGTCACGCTCGATTGCGCGAGCCACCCGCTCGCAAGGCGCCCCCTCGCAAGGCCTCCCCGCGCGAGGCGCGCCCCGCGGGAGAGAGGCTCCACGGTTGAGTATATAGTGGAAGGGAGATTCCCACGATGAAGCAGCCCCTGTGGATTCCTTCGGAGGAACGGCGCCGCGGCGCCAACCTGACGCGCTTCCTCGGCCTCGTCAACGGCCGCCACGGACTCGCCCTGGCCACCTATCCCCAGTTGTGGGAGTGGTCGGTCACGCACATCCCGGAGTTCTGGGCGGCGCTGTGGGACTTCGCGGGGATCCGCTCCTCCGCGCCCTACGGGCAGGTCGTGGACGACCTGGACAAATTCCCCGGCGCGCGGTGGTTCCCGGGCGCGCGGCTGAACTTCGCCGAAAACCTCCTCAGCCGCGGCGACGCCGGCCGCCCGGCGTTGGTCTTCCGCAGAGAGGACGGGCTGCGGGCGTCGCTGACCTACGCGGAGCTGCGCGACATCGTGGCGCGCCTGGCCGCGGCGCTGCGCGCGGAAGGCGTCGGCCCCGGCGATCGGGTCGCCGCCTACATGCCGAACATCATCGAGACCGCCGTGGCCATGCTGGCGGCTACCAGCGTCGGAGCGGTCTGGGCGTCCGCTGCGACCGACATCGCTCCCGCCGCGGCCCTGGACCGCCTGGGCCAGATCCGCCCGGCGGTGCTGTTCACCGCCGACGGCTACGTCTACAAGGGCCGGCGCTTTGACGCGCGACCCAACGCGGCGCGCGTCGCCGCCGGCATCCCCACACTGAGGCGGGTCGTCGTCGCCGCTCACCTGGACGCCCGCCTCCCCGATGGTCGGCCCCCCGATGGTCGGCCCCCCGATGGTCGGCCCCCCGATGGTCGGCCCCCCGATGGTCCACCCCCCGATAGTCGGCCCCCCGAGGGCCCGCCCCGCCCGATGGATCTCAGCGGCATCCCGCACGCCGTGGCCTTCGACGAGTTCGTGGCGCAGGGCGGCGCCGCGGTCCCCAGCTTCGAGCAGCTGCCCGCCGATCATCCGGTCTTCATCATGTTCTCCTCGGGCACCACGGGCCGGCCGAAGTGTCTGGTTCAGGGGGCGGGCGGCGTGCTCATCAATCACCTCAAGGAACTGCTGCTGCATACCGACCTCAGAGCTGAGGACCGGATCACCTACATCACCACCTGCAGCTGGATGATGTGGAACTGGCTGCTGTCGGCACTCGGCGTGGGCGCGACGGTGGTGCTCTACGACGGCCACCCGGCCTCCCCGGATCCCGGCGCGATGTGGCGCGTCATCGAGGAGGAGCGGATCAGCGTTTTCGGGTGCAGCGCGAGCTATCTCAACTTCCTGCGCGCGCAGGCCGTGCAGCCTCGGACCGCCTACGACCTGTCGTCGCTGCGGGAGATCTCCCAGACCGGATCGGCGCTCTCGGCCGACGGCTTCACCTACGTGTACCGGGAGATCAAGTCCGACCTGCACTTCAACTCCATCTCGGGGGGCACGGACATCAACGGATGTTTCGCCGCCGGCAACCCGCTGAGCCCCGTGTACGCGGGAGAGCTGCAGGGGCCCGCGCTGGCGATGAAGGTCCGCGCCTACGACGAACAGGGCGGGCCGGTCACCGACCGTCCGGGCGAGCTGGTGTGCGAGGCGCCGGCCCCATCCATGCCGCTGTTCTTCTGGGACGATCCCGACGGGCGCAAGTATCTCGACGCGTACTTCTCGCACTTCCCCGGCCGCCGGGTCTGGCGCCACGGCGACTACGTCACCGTCCACAGCGACACCGGCGGGCTCACGTTTCACGGCCGGTCCGACGCGGTCCTCAAGCCGTCCGGCGTCCGCATCGGCACGGCGGAGATCTACAACATCGTGGAACGAGTGCCGGGGATCGCCGACAGCCTCGCGGTTGGACAACAGTGGGACGGCGACGAGCGGATCATCCTCTTCGTGCGGCCCGCCGAGGGGGTGGTCCTCACCGACGAGCTGCGGGCGACCATCCGGCGCGCTTTGCGCGAGGAGGCGTCGCCTCGCCACGTCCCCGCGCTCATCCTGGAAGCGCCGGACATCCCGTACACGCTGAACATGAAGAAGGTGGAGAGCGCGGTGATGAACATCGCAAACGGGCGCCCGGTGGCCAACCGGGACGCGCTGGTCAATCCCGACTCGCTGGAGTACTTCGAGCGCGTGTTCACCGAGCTCGCGTCCGTGGACCGCCGCTCCTCAGGAGGCACGCGATGAGAGTGGAGGGTACCTACACGCTGCCCGCGCCGCGCGAGCGGATCTGGGCACTGCTCAATGATCCGGCCGTGCTCGCGCGCGTGACGCCCGGCGTGAAGGAGCTGACCCCGGAGGGCGCCGACACCTACAAGGCTACGCTCGAGGTGGGCGTCGGGCCGGTCAAGGGCACCTACAGCGGCCAGGTCAGCATCACCGACAAGACCCCGCCTGAGCGAATGACGCTGCGCGTGGAAGGAGGCGGGCGGCCCGGCACGATCCGCGCCACCGGGGAGCTGCACCTGGAGGACCACGACGGACGCACGGCGGTGCGCTACGTGGGAGACGCTCAGATCACGGGACTCGTGGCCAGCGTCGGCCACCGCCTGATGGGCGGCGTGGCCAAGCAGATGGCCGGCGAGTTCTTCAAAGCGTTGGAAGGCGAGTTGACGAGAAGCTGAGATGAAGGGCGGGGGGACGCACGCCCGCCGTCCCCCCGCACCCCCCTCCGCGGGCTACAGGTTCTTGTTCATCCACCCGACGACCGCGCGTCCGACCAGGACGGCCACGCCGACCACGATCACCCCGGCCACCCAGCGGACAGTCCCCGCGGAGGCGCGGCGCGCGGGCCGCCGGAACAGATCCGCCGCGCCGGGGAAGAGATCTTCAGCCCGCGCCTGTTCACCGATCACGGGAGATTCCCCGCAATCGTTTGGCCGCGTTCTGCAGCTCCATGCCGGCCTCGAACCAGGGCTCCCAGGTGTTGCGTCCCGAGCGCAGCTGCGCCGACGCCTGCTCGAGGAGCCGCCGCCCCGCCTCCTCGAGCATCAGCGCCTCGCGGAGATAGGCCTCGAGCACCAGCGCCCGCAGGCTGCGCTGCCCTCCCGTGCGCTCAGCCGCCTTCACGCTCCACCAATGCCCGCGATCTCTCGATCTGCGACATGATTCGCATTCTTGAGTGCGGGGAATTTGCCCTGAATGGGTCCGGATTCCTTCGGTCGTTTGGCCGAACCGCCGCCTTCGAAGGGTAGATTGCGGCCGCAGCGTTCGACGCGCGTGGCGCGCCGGGAGCCGGTCCGTGCGGGCCGGTCCTCAGGGAAGGTCGGCGTGGGTCCTCAGGGAAGGTCGGCGTGGCTCAGCAGCGCGCGCACGTGGTCGGATACCGCCGCGAGCACGGTGCGCGCGGCGGCCGTCTCGGGACGATCGGCGACAGGGGCCATCCCCTCCAGCGGCCGGTCCTCCGTCGGCGTCATGAACAGTACCGCCGCCCTGAGCGCGCCGCCGAGGGCCTCGGGGACCTGCGTGATCTCTCCGAGGATCACCCCATAGCCGGGCGGGAGGAACTCCGTCACCGCGCGCGCGGCGGCTTCGGCCATGAGATAGAGATGGCGCTCCGCGGCGTTGCGCCCCGTGGACGTGGCCACCACGCGGCGGCCGCCGTGCACGAGCTCCACCGTGGCCGTGACGGCCTGGCCCGCGGGCTGGAGCGAGACCTGCCCCACTTCAAGGTCGTCGGCCGCGATGCCGGAATGCGCGCTCCGACCGTCCCGCGCCGGGTGCGCGGCGTCCCACGCCGCTCCCGCGGCCGAGGCCTCCGCGCGCCGCCGTCGAGCCTCCATCAGCACCTGCGCGGCCGCGGACGGCGAGCGGCCCTGGATGAGACACCCCGCGCCATCGGCCGCCCGTGCCAGGGCGACGGGGGCGGAGTCGAACTCCACGAGGACGGCCGAGACCGATCCGAATCCCGCGATCTCCGCCAGCGCGTCGATGTTGCGAAGCACGCGTTCGGCAACCTGCCGGTGGGCCGCGTCATCTGCCATCTGCTCGCTCCGGGGTCCTGTGATACTCTCCGCGTACCCGCTGTGAAACTTCCATAGACCTCCCCGGCGGATATCGTCCAACCGGGAAAATCTCCCCGGGGTCCGGCGCAAGCTGGCGCGCCACAGCGCGCGACATCGGTGATATGGTGGGGGTGCATGAAGAAGCCGCCTGAGGTCATCCCTGAGTTTGACGAGCCCGCCGAACTCGGAGAGGCCGCCGAATTCGGCGAGGCCGCTGAACTCCGCGAAGCCGCCGACGACATCGCGGCGCGGCCGCGGCGGCGCGGCTTCCCGCTGGCGATCGTGGCTAGCGCGCTGGCCGGCGCCCTCGTGGGGGGCGGCGTCGTGTTCCTCGCGCTGTGGACGCCCGATGTTCCTCAGCCGCCTGAGGCCGGCGTGACGATACCCGGCGCCGCCCCGCAGGCATCGGGGACACGCGTGGGGCCGGCGGGCGATTGGTCCCGGACGCTGACGGCCGCAAAGCAGCTCGTGGCCGCGGGCAAACTCCGCGAGGCGCAGGAGGAATATCTGTCCATCCTCCTCATCGAGCCCACGCACGACGAAGCGATGCGGGGATTGGTCCGCGTCGTGGGATTGCTGGCGCGGGGAGATCGCGCGGCGCTGCTGCGCCAGGCGGAGGCCTATCGCCGCGCGGTGTCGCTGGGGATCGAGACGGAGGAACACTACACGGCCCCGGCGATGGAGCTGCTGGCGCGCGCCAACCTGCAGGCCGCGGGGGCCAGGGTGAGTGCCGCCACACCCCAGCCCGCTCCTCGCACCACCGCGCGTCCTCCTGCCCGGCCTCGCGCGGAGCCCGAGCCGGCGCCTCCCGCGAGGACCCGTCCAGCCCCTGAGCCGCGCCCGGTGCCCCAGCGGCCTCCGGCGCAGCCCGCGCCCGAACCGCGTCCGGCGCTCCAGCGGCCCGGGCAACCCGCGCCCGAACCGCGTCCGGCGCTCCAGCGGCCCGGGCAACCCACGCCCGAACCAGCGCCAGCGCCCCGGCCCGCTCCGGCGCCCCAGCCATCGCCTCCAGCGCAGCCCGCACCTCCTCCGCCGGCCGCGGTGAACGTCAACGAGCCGTTCGTCACGGTGGTGATCGGCCCGGTCGCGTCCAGCGATCAGGCGTCGGCCATCACCGGAGAGCTGACGATCGCGGGGTACGCCGCGCGGCTGCGGCGGCAGGCGGCCGGCAGTTACGTCATCACGTTGGGGCCGTATCGACAGTCTGAGGCGGCCCGGGCGGCCGGGTTCGTCCGCAGCCGCTTCGGGCAGAACGTGCCGGTCTCGCTGACACCGGCGCCCTGATCCCGGGCGCGATCACGTCCTACCGCGATACGTCCTACGAGGATGTGAGCTCGAGCGTGGCCGGCGGCGAGCGGCGGTCCGCCTGATCGATGGCGATGACCGTCACGGTGAGCCGGCCCTCGGGCAGGGGCACCAGCCGGTTGAGCGAGGTCTGCCAGGTCCCGTCCGCCCCGGCGATCACCAGGAACTCACCCAGCGATCCGCCGCCTTCGAATCCATCCCCGCGGCTGGCGTAGTCCACGCGGCCGAGGATCCGGTACCCGGGCCGCGCGGATCCCGAGAGGACGAGCCTGGCCGCCGGGTCGGCCAGGGCGATGCTGCGGTCCGGCGCCGTGATGGACGGCGCGGCGGGGGCGGTGGGGAGAACCGTCACGGGCACCGATGCCGACAGCGCACTGCGGCGGCCGTCTTTCTGCAGGACCGCCTGGACCGCCGCGTTGATGATCGGGGCGGACTGGCGCACGACCATCGTTCCGAAGTAGACGCCCTTCGTGGCGGACTCCTTCATCGGCCAGGTGCCCCGGATGCCCGCCAGCGAGAAGGTGGCGCTGCCTCCCGGCGCGCCAGCGGCGACCACGGTGAGCACATCGTCGTTCGTCAGCGCCGCGGCCGGGTTGATCGTGACCGAAGACAGCGCTCCCGGCGGCCGCGTCACCTGGAACGTCCAGCTCACGCGCAGGATATTCCTGGCCCGGTCGGCGGCGGCGAGATCGATCTTCACGGTTCCCGCCGGGAAGGGTGCTTCCGGATTGTAGGTGACCGTGGTGTCGGAGATGGAGGCCCGGCCGGTGACGTTCTGGCCGTTCACCATCAGCCGGACGGAGGCGGGATTGACGCCGGTCTCGGCATCGAAGAAGGTCACGGCGATGTTCGGCCGGGCGTTGGCCACGGCCGCGCCTGGAGCAGGATACCGCGCGGTGATCTGCGGGGGACGTCCGTCGATGGTGACCATCCGGGCTCCCGCGGCCATAACCTCCACGCCGCGCGCCGAGAGGCTGGCGAACAGGCCCGCGTTCCGCACGCCGTCGCCAGGGCGCACGACATAGGTGCCCGTGTAGACGGTGGTGAGCGCGGGGTAGCCTGCCGCCCGGAGCTCGCGCATCCCGATATCGGTGGTGACCCCGAAGAGGTGGAAGGTGGCCGCCCCCCCGCCGGTGGCGCGCATGCTGACGGTGAGGCGCTCGCCGGGCCCGAACGGGTTCTGGCCGGAGTAGGTGACGCTCTCGATCCGTACAGACGGCGGCGCGCTGGGCGCGCCGGTAACGGGATGCCCGGTCAGGGAGAGCAAGAGTGCCGCCGCCATGAGGAGAAGCAACCGGAAGCGGCTCATGATAGTAGCCTTTCGGACTCCGGGCCGCTCTGTCCTGTGGCCACAAGCGCGCCGATGTCCACCCCCGCCGCCGGCGGCCTGACCGCCACGCCGTCCCTGCCCGCGCTGCTGCGCCGGCCCTGGTTCCTCTGGCCGCTCGCGCTGCGCGTGCTGGTCTGGCTGGTCCTCGGGCACTCGTACGAGATGGCCGTCTTCCAGGACGCGTCCTGGCAGATGGTGGCGGGGCAGGGCGTGTACGGGCGGTTCGCTCCGTGGCTCGCGTCCGCGGGGGACGGCTACTACGCCGCGCCGCCCCTGTATGCGTTGATGCTGTGGCTCTCGGGAGCGATCGCGGCCGTCTTCGGGAGCCATTGGTGGCTCCATCAACTCCTCATCAAGAGCTGGCTGCTGCTCGCCGACCTGGCGGTCATGGCGTACCTGCTGCGGCGATCCCCCGAGGCGGCGCGCGGATACTGGACGCTCTGGTTCGTGCCGGTCGTCGCCATCGGCCAGGTCCAACCGGATCTGTGGGCCGGGCTGGGCGTCCTCGCGGCCTTCCACCTCGCCTCCCGCGGACAGTGGATGGGCGCGGGCGCCGCGCTCGGCGCGGCGGCGGCGATCAAGCCGGTCCCGCTGGTCATCCTCCCGTTTCTCACCGTCTACCTCGTCCGGACAGATAAGACCCGGGTCCTCGTTCCCCTGGGGTTCGGCGTTCTGGCGGCCCTTGCCGCCGGATGGCTTCCGTACCTCCTGTTGTTCAGCGATGCCGGCCGCATCGCCGACGTCATCCGCTTCCACGCGGAGCGTCCGGTCGCGGGGCTGACGATCCCCTCAGGCCTGCTCACCCTCGCCAACGCCGCTCTGGCCGTCGCCGAGCTCGCCGGAGCGGCGCTGCCGCGCGCTGCGGCGGCCTACGAGGCTGCGGTCCGCGCCTCGGCCGCGTTTCCCGCCGTCACGCTGGGCGTGTTCGTCTTCCTGCTCGGCCTCGCGATATCCGGCCGGCCATGGTCGGTGTCGCAGACGTTCTCCCTGCCGCTGCTGGCCTTCCTTGCCGCCAACAAGGTCGTGCACGAGCACTACCTCCTGCTGGCGCTGCCGCTCCTCCTGGCCACCGGCGCCAACCTGCGGGGCGCGGCGATCGCCTTTTCGGTCTATCTGCTGGCTGCGGGGAGTCCCCTGCGGTACTTACCCAGCCAGTACGGGGTTCCGGCAGGCCCGGAAGCCTGGCTCCCTCCTCCGGCGGGGGTCATAACGTCGCTAGGGCTGGCGGTCGCGGCCGGCGGTGCGGCGCTGGGCTTCGGCGTCCACATCCTCAGGCTATTTCTCCTCACGCGCGATGAGGCAGCCGTTCCACGGCCATCAGGAGCCCTACCCCCGCGGCCAGGAAGGCAAGCGGGAGGAGGCCCCACAGCACCGGCAGGGCCGGGGGAACGTTCGGCGCCCTCTCGCTGATCACAGGGACCGCGCCGGGGAAGTACCACACCGCGACCGCCGAGTGGACGGGGTCGCCCGGCCGCCAGGACGCGTCTGATCCCAGCGGGTACGCCTTCCGCCAGCCCGCCTCCGCGAGCAGCGGGTCGAACCGCGCATCCCGCACCAGAGCCCACTTCACACTCCAGGCCGCGGGCCGTTCGAGCACCGAGCGCACGGCCGCGCGCCCGCCCGGAAAGTACATCGCGGCGTCAAGGCTGCTGATCCCGCTCTCGCGCAGCTCCCGACGGATGCGGGCCGTCGTGTAGTACCCGTCGATGGTGCGCGCCGACGTGATCCGCGAGAGGTGCTGGAACTCGTTGTCCCCGAGGCCCAGCGTGAGGTAGTACCAGTCCGCGTGATTCTCCGCTTCGAGGAACCGGCGCATCTCGCTCCGCTCCCACGGCTGGAGCGGGGGCAGCAACCCGCTGTTGCGGACCGCCATCGCCGCGCCGGCGGAGATCACCACCGCGGGGATGAGCAGCGCGGGAAGGGCGACGCGCCTGAGGCGCAGGCCTGCGCCGGCGATCCAGTCGGCGGCCGCCAGCGGCGCGAACGCGGCGGCCATCAGGGAGAACCGGTCGTAGACGAGATAGGTCCACAGGGTCCGGAGCAGGACCGGCGGCGCGCCGGTGTTCCCGCCGAGCCCGAGCAGGGCCCACGCGGCCGTCAACGCCGCCAGCGGCCAGCGCGAGCGCGCCCGCACGAACCACAGCACCGCGAACGGGACGGCCGCCAGGCTCATCCCGTACACCCGCAGGAAGAACAGGTCGCGGACGTCCGGCATCCCGAGGAAGGGCAGGCGGGTCGGGTGCGGGATCTCCGCCACGGCGCCGCGCTGGGTGACCCACCACCACCAGAAGGGGATGATGGCCAGCGTCGCGGCCCCCGCGCCCGCCGCGCCCGCGAGCGCCAGGCGCCGGCCGACCGGGCGCGGGCCGGCATCGCGCCGCAGCGCCGCGTGCACGCCGACGGCCAGCGCCCCGGGGAGAAGGGCAAAGATCGCCGTGAAGTGATGCGCGCTGAACGCCGCGCCGGCCAGGGCCGCCCAGGCCGCCAGGGCGCCGCGTTCGCCCGCCCGGAGATAGCGGGCCAGCATGGCCAGGGCGGCGAGGGTGAGGACGAGTCCGGCGATGGTCGGCAACTGCCCGAACGAGTACAGGGCCAGATAGATCCCGGCAGGCAGCGCGCTCAACATCGCCGCGTGGTCGGCCGTCTCCGCTCCGAAGAGTTCCCGGCCGAGCATCCACAGGGCCGCCGGGTACGCCAGGACCGTGGCGAGCTGGACGACGCGGTAGCCCGTCTCCAGGCCGGTGATCGTGCCGGTCAGGGCGATCAGCTGGTGCACCAGCGGGGGATAGCTGTACACCCAGAACCCCTGCATCCACTTCTCCTCCCACGCGTCCCACCAGCCCCGCCGGTAGTGGTCCGCGAAGAAGAGGTGGGTCTCGCCGTCGTACGTGTCCAGCCAGAACTCACCCGCCAGGGGGATCAGGTTCAGGGCGGTGGTGAGCAGCAGGACCAGCAGCAGGATGCGGCGCGGCGGCGAGCTCATGCGCTGAGTGGTATTCGCACCGGCGGGCGCGGCCCCTACGCGCACGGAACAGGCGACCAGGGGAAAGACGTTAGGAGAGCGAAGAGAGCCGGCGATTCCCTCAGGGTTCGCACAGCACGGTCCGCGCTGGCGGCGGAACCGGACGGAAGAGTAGACGCGACCCGCGCCGGGCAGTAGGAAGTCGGCCCGGGCGGGCTGTGCTATCGAGCTCGAAGGGAAGGGTGCGATGTTTACGCTGTCGGTGGTCATTCCCGCGTTCAACGAAGCCCGGCGGATCGCCGGGACCGTCCGCGACGTGCTCTCCGAAGTCGACCGCTGGTGTCATCGCTGCGAGGTCCTGGTCGTTGACGACGGCAGCACCGACGGCACCGCGGCCGTGGTGTCGCGGCTGAGCCGCGACGGGCTTCCCGTCAGGCTGCTCCGGCATGACCGCAACCGGGGGAAGGGCGCGGCCCTCCGGGCGGGGGTGGCGGAGAGCCGCGGGGCGCTGGTGCTGCTCACCGATGCGGATCTCGCCACACCCGTCGCGGAAATCGGCCGGCTGCTCGGGCGCATCGCGGATGGGGCGGACATCGCCATCGCCTCCCGCGCCGCGCCGGGGGCGCGGATCCTGGCCCACCAGGCCCCGCTGCGCGAGATGTCCGGGCGCGCCTTCAACCGGCTGGTCCAGATGACGCTTTTGCCGGGCATCCAGGACACGCAGTGCGGCTTCAAGCTCTTCCGGGGCCCGGAAGCGCGGGCGCTGTTCGCGGAGTGCATCGTGGACGGCTACGCGGCGGATGTGGAGGTCCTCAGCCTGGCGCGCCGGGCCGGACTGGGCATCGCGGAAGTCCCCGTCGTGTGGTCGCACGTCCAGGGAAGCAAGGTCCGTCTCTTCACCGATGGGGTCCGTATGGGCGCGGAGCTGGCGGACATCTGGCGCCGGCACACGCTGCAACCGGCGCCGCTGCCGCAGTTCACCATGGCCCCAGGGCACGCCGCCACTCGGTGAGCGGCAGAACCGTCGCGCTGCTGACCGTCACGTCGCCGCCGGGCCCGCCGCAGGGAGTCGCCGCCTATTCTCTCGCGCTGGCCCGTGCGCTCGCCGCTCCAGTCCGGGGCGACCTCCCGGGCGCCGGCAGCCGCCCACCCGATCCGCTTGAGGTCATCATCTGGGCTCCGCGCAAGACTCGCCGGTCTCCTCGTAAGGCAGACCCACCTGGCGACGGAGCTCGCGTGCACGGCCCGTCCCCGCGGATGCTCGACGTGTGGCGGCCGGGCGTATTGGCCGGGCCGGACGTCTTCGCGCAGATCCGGCGTTCCCGTCCGGCCGTGCTCCATGTACAGGTGGAGTTCGGCATCTACGGCGGCGCCGTGGGGCTGGCCTCGTTGCTGAGCGGGCTCGCCGCATCACGCGCGCTCTTCAGGCAGCGGATGGTCGTCACCCTCCACCAGGTGCCCTCCGTCCACGATCTCACCGCGGACTCGCTTCGGCGCCTGGGCGTGCGGCTGCCGGTCTGGATGGCCCGCGCGGCGCTCAGAGCCGTGGTCACCGTGCTCAGCCGTCTCTCCGACGAGATGGTGGTGCACGCGGAGATCTTTCGGGACCGCCTCCGCTCGGAGTGGGGCGTCTCTCGCCCGGCCCGGGTAGTCCCGCACGGCGTGACGCTCGACGCTCAGCCCGCCGGCTCCCGCGAGCCGCGCCTGCTGCTGTTCGGCTATCTGAAGTGGTACAAGGGGATCGAGGTCGCCGTCGAGGCCTTCCGTCATCTGGCGGACGAATTCCCCGAGTGGACGTTGACGGTGGCCGGAGCCTCGATGTCGCGGTCGTATCTGGAGATGCTGCACGGGCTCGCCCGGCCGCTCGGCGCGCACGTGCAGTTTCTCGGCGGCGTGGAGGAGCCGGTCGCCGACGACCTGTTCAGACGCGCGGCGATCGTGCTGTTCCCCTATCGGATGCTGTTCTCCGCCAGCGGCCCGCTCGCCCGGGCCCTGGGTACCGCGACGCCGTGTGTCATCTCGGACGCCCTGCGGCCGCTCTGCCCGTCCTGGCCGCACTGGGCTCCGCTCCAGCCCGACGCCTGGGTGCGGATCCTGCGCCCGATGATGCGCGATCGGCAGCGCAGAGCAGCGGCGGCGGATCTCGCGGCGCAGCATGCCCGCGCGTCGGCGTGGCCGGTCGCGGCCGCGCGGACGCGCGCGATCTACGAAACCGTGCTATCCTATGAGTAACTTTCCCCTGCCCTTCTTGCGCATTTCCACAAATAGTCTAGAGAACTCGCGTCGGGGGCAGGATAGGAATGCCCGCCGGTGAGCACAAGCGGTGAAGCGCACGCGCGGGATATCCGGCGAGCGGAGAGCGTGAACGGCGGCGAGCGGAGAGCGCGAACGGCGGCGAGCGGAGAGCGCGAACGGCGGCGAGGTTTTGTCGGGTGCGTGGCAGGGGAAAAGAGCAAACTTGATTGACCTCGAGACCGTTACAGTAGAGGGCGCCGCGGGGGACCTCGGGGTCAATTGATCACGGCACACACCATGGCCAAGACCATCAAGATCATCGTCGCAGACGACCTGACGCTCGTCCGGCAGGGCATCCGGGCCCTGCTCGGGGATGTGGACGGCATCGAGGTGGTCGGGGAGGCGGAGTCCGCGGACGAGGTGATCAAGCTCGCCCGGAAGCTGCAGCCCGACGTGATCTTGATGGATCAGGACATGCCGGGAAACAGCCTGCACGCGACGCGCTTGATCAAAGAGGCAGCGGCGTCGACCGAGGTCATCGTCATGACCGACCGGCTCAGCGACGGGCGCGCCCTGCAGGCCATCGAGGCCGGCGCCACCGGCTACGTGCTCAAGGACATCCCCATCACGAGTCTGGCCTCCGCCGTGCGGGCCGTGTGCAACGGCCGCGCCTTCTTCCACCCGGAGATCACCCGCAAGCTGATGGAGAAGCTCGGCCATCTCACCCGCGAGCAGCGCGACCGCCTCCGCCTGGAGTTCGAAGGGCTCACGCCCCGCGAGCTGGACATCCTCTTCGAGCTGGCCCGCGGCAGCACGGACCGCGAGATCGCCGCGAAGTTCGTGCTCAGCGAGGGCACGGTGAAGACCCACCTGCGGCACATTCTCAAGAAGCTGGGCGCCCGCAACCGCACCCAGGCGGTCGCGCACGTCCTCCGCAAGGGCCTCATCGACTAGATCCTTCCGCCCGGAAGTGTACTGGAGTATTCGGGGCAGGTTTAGGGGAATCTTCCGTTCTTCCGTCGAACTCTGCTCAAACGATGGATATGCCCGCTGGAGGCCTTCCGCTAGACTTCAAGCCAGCATAATCCCGTAGAGCTTACAAACGTCTGTTGTCGTCGAGGGCGGCGGCCTTGAGCACCCAAGTCACGGAGATTCCGTATGTTCACGCGAAGGCGGATCTGTGTTCCAAGCCGATCACCGACAACGGTCGACAGATCGTACATTTCCAGGGTGCGCCTTACGTAATGGTCGGTATTTACTTTGCCCATGGTCAGGCGAACGGATCCAACGGCTCCAGGAGCGGAAATCGCGAACTTTTCTACATTCTGAGACCGACCACTCGGGACGGTGAGATGCGCAGGCTCGACTGATCCAGGGTAAGTACGAACGTACGTTCGTGGCAGCGAGGCCTGCGGACGACACGACTCAGCGAAGCAAAGTGGAGGGCCGGATGGCGTCATCGTACATAATCGCGGCGGGATCGGCGCAGGTGGTTCCCGCCTTCGGGCTCGAGGGGGCGCCGAATACGGCACCCCAGCGGGCTGAGCAGGATTGGTATGTCCTCCAGGCGAAGCCGCGACAGGAGTCCCGAGTCATCCGGCATCTGGCCCGGTCGGCAGTTTCGACGTTCCTGCCGTTTGTTGAGGTCGCGCGGCGGCGGGGATCTGTGCGCGCGAAGTACCTGGAGCCTCTCTTTCCAGGCTACGTCTTCGTGGCTCTCCCGCCGATCACGACGGCGCCGGCCGGCTGGAACACGGTGCGATGGACCCCGGGAGTGCTCCGGGTGCTCACGACCGGAGCGGTTCCGGTGGCGGTGCCGGAGCATTTCATCAAGGCGATCGAGGAGCGGACGGCCGAGTGCGGATTCGTCCGGCTCCCGTCGGCGTTTTCAAATGGGATGAAAGTGCGGGTACGCGGCGGATCGTTCGACGGGATGGAGGCAATATTCGATCAGCCTCTGTCTCGCCGCGGTCGCGTTCGCGTCCTGCTCCAGTTGCTTGGGCAGCCGGCTCCGGTTGAGCTCGACGAGGAGTCCCTGGAACCGGCCTGACCGCAGGCGGTTGGAAGGATTGAACAACCTGGTGATGTACCGCCCGTGGACTTCGTGGGCAGAGTCCCTGCTCATATCGGCGGAGCTATGTCCGCCGGCATGTGCTGGTGGGCGGTGTGGGGAAATAGGGAGAATAGCGCAATGAGGACAAAGCTGGCCATCCTTGTGGCGGTCATCGCCATCGTCATCCCCGGCTTGCCGGGCCCGGTCGCGCTTGCACAGCAACCCCCCGCAGGCGAGAACTACGTGCTGGGGCCGGGGGACACCTTGGAGATCGTCATCTACGGCGAGCCCGATCTGTCGCGGACCGTGACCGTGAAGCCGGATGGGGCCATCTCCATGCCGCTGCTTGGGGAAGTGAAGGCGGCGGGGAAGACCACCATCCAGCTTGCTGCAGATCTGACCAAGTCCTACGCCAAGTATCTCAAGCAGCCGTCGATCTCGGTGACGGTCCGGGAACTGCGGGTCGACCGCATCTACATCCTGGGGCAGGTCTCTCGCCCAGGTGAGTACCAGCTGCGTCCGGGAGCAGGGATCATGGAGCTCCTGGCCAGCGCTGGCGGGCCGACGGACCGGGCCGATCTGGCCAAGGTCGTCGTCATGCGCGGGCGCACAGAGGCCACGCAGCTGAATCTCCTTGAGGCCTTTGCCACGAACAAGAGTCCTGAGTTCAAACTCACCCCCGGGGACGTGCTGTTCATCCCGGAGACCGACAACCGGATCACCATCCTGGGCCAGGTCAACCGCCCCGGGGCGTATCAGCTCCTGCAGGGCCAACGCGTCTCGGATCTTCTCGCCGCCGCGGGGGGCCTCACGGGGAACGCTGCGGCTACCCAGGCGTTCGTCGTCCGTGGATCACAGCAGATCCCCGTGGATCTGCAGAAGGTGCTGGCCGGCAACATGGAGTCCAATATCGCATTGCAGCCGGCCGACATGCTGGTCGTTCCCGAGTCGCAGAATCGCGTCGCCGTGCTGGGCGCCGTGAACAGCCCCGGCGTCTTTGCGCTGACCGAAGGGATGAAGGTGGTCGATGCTGTGGCGCGGGCGGGCGGATCGAACACGCGGGCTACGCTGAATGGCGTCATCATCGTGCGGCAGGAGGGCGGGCAGGCCAAGCGCATTGTCCTCAACCTTGAGCGTGCGGTCACCGGGCAGGATCTCGGCCAGAACGTCGCGCTGCAGGCCGGCGATGTCGTGTTCGTGCCTGAACGCGGATTCTCGATCGGGCAGATCGCCCAATGGCTTAACTTAGCCAACCTGGCACGCATTCTGTTTGGCGCGCTGTGGTAGAGGTGCAGCAGTAACTGAGGGGGTGGCGTCGTGGAACTCCGGCACTATTACGATATCCTGCGGAAGCGGAAGTGGGTGGTCTTCCTCTTGACCATCGTGGCCGTGGCAGGGGTGACCCTGCAGCTCATGGCCCGGCCCGAGATGTATACCGCCTCCGTCACCACGATGGTCACGCCGCGGATCGTGGCGCCGACCAACATGGCCTTCGACGATCCTTCGACCTACGCGTTCCAGAGCGGCTACCGGCAAACGATCTTCGCCAACGTCATCCTCATGATCCAAAGCCGAACGGTCATGGAGCGGGTCCACCGGCGCATGGGGAATGTCAACCTGGCCCAACTGGGGACCATCGAGGTCAAGCCCATCCGGGGGACCGACTTTCTGGTGATCACCGCGCGGGATGTCGATCCACTTCGCGCAGCCCAGATGGCGAACATCACGAGTGAGGAGTTCGCAAACTACTTCGCCGAGGTGAACGCCGCGGGGGCCAAGATGGAGCGGACCTTCATCGCCGGGCAGCTCAAGGAGGCGCAGACGCGCCTGGCGGGGGCGGAACAGGCCCTCTTGGAGTTCAAGCAACGCTCCGGTATCGTCGCTCCTCGTGAACACGTCACCTGGACGGTGCAGCGGATGCTGGATCTGCAGTCCAGCGCGGAGGCGGCGAGACTCGAGGGGCAGATCGCTCAGACCCGCGCCGGCTTCATCCGGTCTCGCATCAACGCCCAGCCCGAGATGCGCCGGGCATCGGTCTCCGTCTCGACCGATCCCGTATTCGGGAGGCTCCGCGATACCTTAACGGCCCTCGAGCTTGAGCTGGCCAGCATGCGTCAGGTCTACACGGACCAGCATCCCAAGGTGAAGGCGGTGCTGGGCAGGATCGCCGACACGCGGTCCAGGATGACGAAGGTCGCAGAGCGGGCGGTGTCGGGCGAATCCCTGGGCGTCAACCCGATCCGGGAGAACCTGATCGGCACCATGATCGACAGTGAAGTGAACGCCGCGGCCGCTCAGGCCCGGGCGGCGGGGACGACGGCCATCGCGAAGCGCATGGAAGAGCGGGTGAACAGCTTCCCCAAGGATGAAGCGACCTTCGCGCGTCTCGATCGTGACGTCCGTCTTGGCGAGCAGCTGTTCATGCGTCTCTCCTCGCTCCACCAGGAGGCCATGATTAGAGAGAATCGTGCCGCGACCAGCGGGCAGGCCGCCATCATGGTGATCGATCCCGCCACGGCGCCCGTCCGGCCGACCCCCAAGCAGGTGCCGGTCCGCGCGGGGATGGCAGGGATGCTCGGGCTGGTGCTGGGATCCGCGCTGGCCCTGCTCATCGAGAGCCTGGACACGCGGGTCCGCACCTCGCGCGAGGCCGAAGCCACCTACGGACTGCCCGTGCTCGGCGCCATCCCGACGATGGACGCCCGGACCCTCCGGCAGCTGACCACGGCGCCAGCGATGTCCGTGCTGACGCTGTCGCTGTTGATTGCATTTCTCATTGCCGGGGCGATCGTGGCCGTCTACGCCCTCCAGGCCGGAGCTTCGCCTGACGAGGCCCTCCGGCTGGGGCAGCAGATCGTCCAGACATTCCAGGGCTCCAGGTAGCACAGGAGGAGCATGCCGAATCCCACGACGCGCAGCGATCTGATCACGACGTACGGTGACCTGTCGCCGTTCGCCGAGGCGTATCGCGCGCTGAAGATGAGTGTGCTGCACGGGAACGGAAAAGCGCCGTGGTCGGTCGGGCTCACCGGGCTGAATCCCGGACACGGTGCCACGACCACTTCCGCCAATCTTGCTCTCATCACAGCCGAGACCGAGAACCGGGTGATCCTGGTCGACGGGGATCTGTACAAGCCTGCGCTGCACGAGGTCTTCGGCGTATCCAACGAACGCGGGCTGTCCAGCGTGCTGGAGGGGAAGGAGCATCTGGACGCCTGCCTGCAGACCGTGACCGACCCCCCGGTGCTACGGTTGCTGGCCGCGGGCCCGAAGATGCGGAATCCGACGTCTCGGATGCGCGCAAATGCGCTCTCGGAGCTACTTCACGAACTGCGCAGCCGCTGCGACACGCTGATCGTCGATCTGCCATCCGTGGCGTCGGTGGCGTACACGGCGTTCTTTGCCTCATTCCTGGACGGCCTGCTTCTCGTCGTACAGGCCGGGACCCCGCGGATGGACGTCGAGCAGACCATCAAGAGGCGGCTACAGAACGCGCACGTGCTGGGCATGGTACTCAATCGCGTCCCGGTCGAAAGTGGCGACGTCTCAGGGTATCGCCACTATGCCAGGACCACGACCTGACGTCTCCCGCGTCCCGCTGGTCATCCCCTGAGGGGATTGTGCGCGCGCCGTGACCACGCAGTGGGTCTTCGTCTCGTCAACAAGTGAAAAGTTGATGATTAATCCACTATGCTGATTGCCCGGGCGCCTGTGAGGATCAGTTTTGCCGGTGGGGGCACCGATCTGCCGTCCTACTATGATCGGTACGGCGGGATGGTCGTCAGCGCCGCCATCGACAAATACTTCTATGTCTTCATGACCGTGGACAAGAGCGACACGATTCAGATCATGTCCTCGGACTACCAGACGTTCGTCCGGCAGGCGGCGATCGAGGACATGATCTGGGACGGCGACCTGGCGCTCCCCCGGGCGATCCTCAACCACTTCAACGTCCATGAAGGCCTCTCCATGTTCCTGGCCTCGCAGATCCCGCCCGGCACGGGCCTGGGGTCCTCGAGCACGGTTGCCGTGGCGACCATCAAAGGCCTCACCAGCCTGCTGGGTCTCGGGTTGTCCAAGCACGAGGTCGCGGAAGTGGCCGCCTACATCGAGATCGAGAAGCTGGGCATGCCCATCGGCCGGCAGGACCAGTACGCCGCTGCCTACGGCGGCGTGAACGCGCTCGTGTTCTCGTCTGGAGCCGTGGTCGTCGAGCCCCTGCGCATGCGGCCTGAGCTCATCGAGCGCCTCGAGCGGAGCGTCCTCCTCTTCTACACCGGCGCGGCCCGCAACAGCGCGCGCGTGCTGGGGGAGCAGAACCGCTCCACGCTGGCCAACGACGCCGATGTCGTGTCGTCGCTCCATGCGCTGAAGCAGATGGCCGGCGACGTCCGCCTATGCTTGCAGAACGGGCAGCTGGACACGTTTGGCGAGATCCTCCATGCCTCGTGGGAGCAGAAGAAGCGGCTCGCCTCCGGCATCAGCACGCCCAAGATCGACGAGTGGTACGACCTGGCCCGCGCCAACGGCGCGCTCGGCGGGAAGATCACGGGAGCGGGCGGTGGCGGATTTCTGATGCTGTACTGCCCGCAGGCCACGGTCCCGCGGGTCACGGCCGCGCTGGAGGAGCAGGGCCTGCGGCGCATGAACTTCGCGATCGACTTCGACGGTGCGAAGATCCTCGTGAACAACTCGTTGCCGTTCGCCGTGGCCCGGTATGCATAACGGCTCGATGGGGGACCGGCGGCGGCAGCGGCTGTTCCTCACCCTCGGCGTACTCGGCGTCGACGTGTTGACGCTGGGGGTGGCGCTCGTCACGGCGCACCGGCTCGCGTCGGCGAAGTCCATCTGGTACGCTCCGTTTACATTCCCGCCCGTGCTCTGGCTCGTCGTGCCCATCGCCGTCGCGCTGTTCGCCGTGGGCCGGCTGTACGTGCTCGACGAGATCTTCGAGGGCTCGGTGGAGTATGGCCGCGTGATCTACGGCTGCACGCTGGCCTCGCTGAGCCTGATCGTGCTGGGGTTCTGGGGGAAGTTCCTGACCTCCGTGGCGCCGTCGCGGACGCTCATCCTGCTGGTCTGGGGGCTCTCCATCGTCGCGGTCGGCGGGGGCCGCTTCGTGGTCCGGCGGGTGGTGCGGGCCCTGCGGCGGCGGGGCCACCTTCTCTCGCGCGTGGTGATCGTCGGACTGGGCGGGTCCGGTCTGGCGTTCGCGAGGCACTTCGTGCAGAGCCGGAGCAGCGGTGTGCAGGTCGTCGGGTTCGTGGACGACTTCCTGCCCCCCGGCACGCCGGTGCTGGGCGATCTCAAGGTGCTGGGGCCGCCCAGCGCGCTGAGCGGCATTTTGGACCGCATGGGCGCGCACGAGGTGCTCATCGTGCCCACGGCCACCGCCTGGGAGAGTTTCCAGGATCTCATCCGGAGCATGCCGAGCATGAACGGGCGGACCGTCCGGCTCGCCCCCGGCTCCCGCGATCTGCTGGCCACGAATCTGCGGGCGCACCAGCTCGCGTCCATCCCGGTATTGACGGTGGAGCGCGTACGCATCACGGGGTTGGACCGGATCCTCAAGTCCGTGCTCGACTACGGGATCGCCGCCTCTCTGCTCGCGGTGTCGCTGCCGGCGCTGCTGGTGGCGCTCGTGGTCCTGCGGCGATCCGGCGTGCGTCCCTTCCGGCGGGTGCGGTTCCTGGGCCGCGCGGGCGTCGACTTTGCCGCGGTCATGTTGAATACCGGCGAAGCGCCTCCCGCCGCGCAGCGGCTGCTGAGGGCGGTGGCGGCGGACCGGCTTCCGTTCCTTTTCAACGTGCTTCGCGGCCGGATGAGCATCGTCGGTCCCCGTCCCATCCCGGTGGAGGACCGTGCGCCTCATGCGGCGTGGCTGCCGAGCCTCCTCACCGTCAAGCCCGGCCTCACCGGGACCTGGCGGGTCCAACCCGCGGGATCGCTCGATGAGGAGATGGAGCTCAGTCTCTTCTATATCCGGAACTACACTATCTGGCGCGATATCGAGGTCCTGCTGCGCTGGGCTTTCCAGCGATTCTCTACGACGCGAAGCAGCGCGCCGACGAAGGAGATGCCGCCCGGTGAACGCGTCGCAGTACATCACTGATCTCCTGCCGGCGTTGGAGAAGCTGGCCGCGGCCGACCTCGGCCAGGTCGAGTCGGTCCTGCTCCGGGCGCGGGCGGAAGGGCGCATGATCTTCATCATCGGCAACGGCGGCAGCGCGGCCACCGCCTCCCACATGGCCAATGACCTCAACAAAGGCGCGGCCGTGCCGGGGGAGCCCCGGTTCCGCGCGCTGGCGCTCACCGACAACGTGCCCCTCATCACGGCGTGGGCGAACGACACCGCCTACGGCAACGTGTTCACCGAGCAACTGGCGAACTTCCTCGAGCCGGGCGATGTACTGGTGGCGATCAGCGGGAGCGGCAACTCTCCGAATGTCGTCAACGCCGTCGAGTGGGCCCGGCAGCGGGGCGCCGTAACGATCGGTCTGACCGGCGGCTCCGGCGGGGCGCTGCGGGCGGCCGCGGAGACCGCTGTGGTCGTGCCCACGGCCTGGATGGAACAGATCGAAGATCTGCATCTGGTCCTGGTCCATGCCCTGTGCGTGAGCCTGCGGCGTCGGATCGCCTCAGACCGGCTGATCGGGGTGACGGGATCCTGATGAGCACCGCGCGACCCGCGGATGCCGTCGAGCAGGCGCGGCCTCGTGACCGGCATGCCGCTGCGCCGGGCGATGCCCCCTTCGACAGCAAGGTGCGGACCCGTTCGGCGCGGATCGCCGTGATCGGCGTGGGGTACGTAGGACTGCCCCTGGCGCTGAGCTATGCCCGCCAGGGCTTCGCCGTCACCGGGATCGACGTCGATCCGGCGAAGATCGCCATGCTGGCCGCGGGGCGGTCGTATGTAGACGACGTCTCTGTCGGCGACCTGGCGGAGGAGGTGCGCGCCGGGCGCTTTATCGCCACGTCCGATCCCGACGTCCTGCGCACCGCTGATGTAATCTTCATCTGCGTGCCGACACCCTACACGAAAAACAAGGAGCCGGACACGACGTACATCCGGTCGGCCGCTGAAGACGCGGCCCGGCGGATGCCGCGGGACAGCCTGGTCATCCTCCGCAGCACCAGCTATCCGCGGACGACGGAGGAACTTGTCCGCCCGATCCTGGGGGGCGCAGGCTTCACCGTGGGCGCCGACGCCTTCCTTGCCTTCGCGCCGGAACGGGTCGACCCCGGACGGCGGGACTTCACCCTGCGCAACACTCCGGTGCTGGTGGGCGGGTGCGATGAGGAGAGCACGCGGCGGGCCGCGCTCATCCTGAGCCAGTGCGTCGATCAGGTGGTGCCGATGTCGTCGCCGGCAGCCGCCGAGATGGCCAAGCTCTTGGAGAACGTTTTCCGCAACGTCAACATCGCCCTGGTCAACCAGCTGGCCATGCTGTGCGACCGGATGGGTCTGGACGTGTGGGAGGTCACGGCGGGGGCCGCCACCAAGCCCTACGGCTTCCTGCCCTTTCACCCCGGTCCGGGCGTGGGAGGGCACTGCATCCCCGTCGACCCGTACTACCTGGCCTGGAAAGCGCGGGAGTACGACTTCCACATGGACTTCGTGGAGCTCGCGGCGCGCGTCAACGACGACATGCCCTATTTCACGGCGACGAAGATCCTCCTCGCCCTCAACGGGGCGCACGAGGCTGCCGCCGCCCCCCGCGTCCTGCTGCTGGGGGTGACGTTCAAGCGGGACGTGGCCGACTATCGAAACTCGCCCGCGCTGCGGATCATGGAGATCCTGCGGAAGAACGGCGTGAAGGTGTCGTATCACGATCCGTACATCCCGGAGCTGCCGGCCGCGTCCGGGATCGTCACAAGCCAGCCCCTAACCCGGGAGACGCTCGCCGACGCGGACTGCATCGTCATTGCCACGGACCACTCCACGATCGACTACGGGTGGGTCGTCCAGCATGCGCGGAAGGTGTTCGATACGCGCAACGCCACCGCCCGGGTCAGCCACGGACGCGAGAAGATCATCCGGCTGTAGCCGGCGGTCTCCGCCGGCCGAGGTGGCCGGAGGACCGGAGGTCATGCGGGAGCGCACCCAGGGAGGTTCGGACGTGTCCGGCGGTATCTTTCTTGATCGAGACGGGGTTCTCTGCGAGAACCGGGCAGACTACGTCAAGACCTGGTCCGAGTTCAAGTGGATTCCGGGGGCCCTCGATGCCCTTCGCATGCTGGCGGAGCTTGAGCTGCCCATCATCATGGTCACGAACCAGTCAGCGGTGAATCGCGGGTTGACCACGCTGGAGGATGTCCGCGACATCCATGCCAGGATGGCCGCGGACGTCCGGCAGGCAGGCGGCCGGGTGGACGCCATTTACGTGTGCCCGCACCGCCCCGACGAGGGGTGCGGGTGCCGCAAGCCCGGCGTCCTCCTCTTCCAGACGGCCGCCCAGGACCTGGCCGTCGCGCTCGAGCGCTCCTACCTCATTGGAGACAACCTTACCGACCTCGAGGTCGGCTGGGCCCTGGGCCTTCAGGTGATCCTCGTGCGCACCGGGCTGGGAACCGGCACGGCGGACCGGATCCGCGGAGACGGCCGGCAGGTCCTCGTCCTGCCGGACGTGGCGGACGCCGCTCGATGGATCTCCGCCCACCGGCGGCCTGATCTCGCGGCAGGGACCATGCGCGCCCGTCCGGGACGGACGGTGCGGGTGTGAGAGCGATGCGGCTGCTCATCGTGGGCGGCGGCCCCGTGGGGCTCGTGGCCGCGGCGGGATTCGCACGGGACGGGCACCGGGTCATCTGCGCCGAGCAGGACGAGCGCCGCTACGACGCCCTCAGCCGTGGCGCCGTGCCCTTCTTCGAGCCGGGATTGGACGCTCTCGTGTCGGACGCGGTGCGCAGCGGGCGGCTGTCGTTCGTGCGGCGCGTCGCCGACGCGCCAGGATGTGAGCTGGCGATGATCGCCGTGGGGACGCCGTCGAAGGTCAGCGGGGAGGTGGAGCTCCGCTTCGTGCTCGATGCGCTCGGCGAGGTGGTCCAGTGGGCGCGGGATCCTCTCGTGCTGGCCATGAAGAGCACGGTCCCTCCGGGAACCGGCGCGCGGTTGGAGGCGCACTTCCTCCGGGCGGCCGGAAAGCCCATCCAGTATGTCGCCAACCCGGAGTTCCTGCGCGAAGGCCATGCCGTCCAGGACTGGGTGCTCCCCACGCGCACGGTGGTCGGCGCCCATGAAGCGGGTGCGCTGGGGCTCTTGCGGGAGCTCTATGCGGGCGTCCAGGCGCCGTTCTTCGCCACCGACACCACGACCGCCGAGATGATCAAGTACGCGTCGAACGCGTTTCTCGCCACCAAGGTCTCGTTCATCAACGAGATCGCGAACCTATGCGAAGTGCTCGGGGCCGACGTGGAGGAGGTGGCCGATGCCATGGGGGCGGACCCGCGCATCGGCCCGGACTATCTCCAGGCTGGCGTCGGCTACGGAGGCTCGTGCTTCCCCAAGGACACCCGGGCGTTCAATGCCATCTCGGATGCCAACGGGTATCCCTTCCGCCTGCTCAAGGCCGTGATCGAGGTCAACGCCTATCAGCGCAGGCGCGCCGTGAGGCGGATCGCCGAGGCGCTCGGGGGCGGCCTCCAGGGAGCGCGTGTCGCGGTGCTCGGCGTAGCCTTCAAGGCGGAGACCGATGACGTGCGGGAGGCGCCCGCGCTGGAGATTATCCCCCACCTGATCGAGATGGGGGCGCAGGTGACGGTGTACGATCCACGCGCCATGGCCGCCGCCCGGTCGGCCCTGCCGAACGCGGTGGCCTTCGCCCGCGACCCCTACGAGGCCTGCGCCGGCGCCCACGCCGTCATGGTGCTCACCGCCTGGCCCGAGTTTGCCGCGCTCGATTGGGCGCGGGTCAGGCGGGGCATGGCGGCCCACTACATCGTTTTCGACGGACGGAACTGCCTGCCCGACACGCTGGGCGGGGTCGGGCTGCGTCACCTACGGGTGGGGCGACCGGAGCCGGATCCCGGGCCTCCGGAGCCGTCCGTCACAGGGGATCGGATGGGGGCGCCATCCCTGGTCGGCGGCAACCCCCTGAAGTCCGGAGCAGTCATGGTGCAGGGCCCTTCGGGTGGTGATCAGGGATGAAGGCGGTCATCCTTGCCGGTGGGATGGGGTCGCGATTGTCGGAGGAGACGACGGTCCGCCCCAAACCGGCCGTCGAGATCGGGGGCAAGCCCATCCTCTGGCACATCATGAATATCTTCTCCGCGCACAGCATCGATGAGTTTCTCATCGCTCTGGGGTACAAGGGCGAGGTGATCAAGCAGTACTTCCTCTCGTTCTATGCGATGAACAACGACATTTCGCTCGACCTGGCATCCGGGGAGACCACCATCCACAACGGCGAGCAGCATCCGAAGTGGAAGGTACACCTTGTCGATACCGGGCTGGCCACGCAGACGGGCGGGCGCCTGAAGCGTCTTCGGTCCTGGCTGGCGCACGATGAGACCTTCATGTTCACCTACGGGGACGGCGTGGCCGACCTCAACATCACCGACCTGATCCGCTTTCATCGCTCCCACGGGAAGCTGGCGACCGTGACCACGGTGCGCTCGCCCGCGCGGTTTGGCCGGATCTCGTTTGACGGGGACTATGTCGTCGAATTCTACGAGAAGCCTGAAGTTGCGGAAGGCTGGATCAACGGCGGATTCTTTGTGCTAAACGCCGGCGTGATGGACTACATCGACGGGGACGAGAGCGTCTGGGAACAGGAACCGATCAGACGTCTGGCCAGCGACAACCAGCTGATGGGATACCGCCATCACGGCTTCTGGTCCTGCATGGATACCTTGAAGGAGAAGAACCTGCTCGAAGACCTCTGGACCAAGGATCGGGCGCCGTGGAAGATCTGGTCGCGGGCATGATCCCCGGCCCCGGACGGACGCTGGTTACGGGCGCCACGGGATTGATCGGCGGGTGGCTGGTCAGGCGTCTCCTTGAGCTCGGGGCCGGCGTTGTGATCTTCGTTCGTGACTGGGATCCCCAGAGCGAGCTGATCCGCAGTGGAATCGTGAACCAGACCACCGTGGTCAACGGGCGCCTGGAGGACTACGCGTCTGTTGAGCGTGCCATCAACCAGTACGAGATCGACACGGTGTTCCATCTTGGCGCCCAGACCATTGTGGGGACCGCGCTGCGCAGTCCGCTGGAGACGTTCGAGTCCAACATCCGGGGGACGTATCACCTGCTTGAAGCCTGCCGTGTCCATCGGGATCTGGTCCAGCGCGTCGTCGTCGCCAGCAGCGACAAAGCCTATGGTGAGATGGAGGGTCTTCCGTACACGGAGGGCACGGAGTTGCGGGCCCGCCATCCGTACGACGTGAGCAAGGCGTGCGGGGATCTGCTGGCCATGGCCTACGCGCACACCTACGCCCTCCCCGTAGCCGTGGCACGCTGCGGGAATGTGTTCGGCGGCGGCGATCTGAACTGGAGCCGCATCGTCCCGGGGACGATCCGCAGCATCCTGCGGAACGAGCGACCGGTTGTGCGGAGCGACGGCAGCTATGTCCGCGATTACATCTATGTCGGCGATGCGGTCGAGGCGTACCTGTTGTTGGGATCGCGGACCGGCGAGGTTGGCGTGAGGGGCGAGGCCTTCAACTTCAGCACGGGGACCCCCACAACGGTCATGGAAGTCGTGCGAGAGATCCTGACGCTGATGAACCGCCACGATCTGGTTCCGGTGGTCCTGGACCGAGCCGAGAAGGAGATCAGGTCGCAGCACCTCGATTCCAGAAAGGCGCGAGAGCGCCTGGGATGGACCCCCGGCCACGATCTGCGCAGCGGGCTGCGCGAGACGATTGCCTGGTACGAGGCGTTTCTCTCTCCGGCTGATCGCCTGCCTGTGTGAGGTTGGGGGTTCCATTCCGGCTGCGTCCCCGCAGTCTCCGTAAGCTTATGCCCGACGCATCAGCCATGGCTCAGCCCAACACGATCGCGACGCCTTCCCCGGTGGGGACCGCGAGGGGCTCCTGCCGGTTCTGCGGATCGCCTTTGACGCACACCTTCGTGGATCTGGGCGCCCAACCGCTCGCCAACCGCTACCTGAAGCCCGACGAGCTCGGAGCCATGGAGCCGCACTACCCGCTGCACCTGTTTGTGTGCGGCCGGTGCCTGCTGGTGCAGGGCGAAGAGGTGGTCAGTCCGGACGTCGTCTTCAGCGACTACGCCTACTTCTCGTCCTACTCCGAGAGCTGGCTGGCCCATGCCCGCGCGTTTGTCGCCATGGCTGTCGAGCGATTCGCGCTCACGCCATCGACCCGGGTCGTCGAGGTGGCCAGCAACGACGGCTACCTGCTGCAGTATTTCGTGGAGCGGGGGATTCCCGTCCTGGGGATCGAGCCTGCGGAGAATGTGGCGCGGGTCGCGGAGGGCCGGGGAATCCCGACGCTGGTGCGGTTCTTCGGGACGGAGGTAGCGGCGGACATGGTCGCCGGGGGGACCCGCGCCGACCTGCTGATCGGGAACAACGTGCTGGCGCACGTGCCCAATCTCAACGACTTTGTCGGGGGCATGAAGATCGTCCTCGCGCCGCAGGGTGTGATCAGCCTGGAGTTTCCTCACCTGATGCGCCTGATGGACGAGGGCCAGTTCGATACGATCTACCACGAGCACTTCTCGTATTTCTCCTTCGGCACGGTCGCCGGCGTGTTCGACCGGCACGGAATGCCCATCTTCGATGTTGAAGAACTGCCGACCCACGGGGGCTCTCTCCGCATCTTCGCGCAGCACCGGGAGACGGGCGTCCAGCCCCGCACACCGCGCGTCCAGGAGCTGCTGGACCGCGAGCGGGCCGCCGGACTGCACGAGTTGGACGCCTATCTCGACTTTGGAGCACGCGTCAAGGGCGTGAAGCGCCGCCTGCTGACGTTCCTGGTCGGGCTGAAGGATGCCGGGACGTCTATCGTCGCGTACGGGGCGGCGGCGAAGGGCAATACGCTCCTGAACTTCTGCGGCATCGGCCCGGATTTCCTGGACTACGTGGTCGACCGGAGTCCGCACAAGCAGGGACGCTACCTGCCCGGGACGCGCATCCCGATCGTCCCGCCCGAGCGGATGCGGGAGACCAGACCGGACGTGATCGTGATCCTCCCCTGGAATCTCCGCACGGAGATCATGGCCCAGGCCGCCTACGCCCGGGAGTGGGGAGGCCGGTTTGCGGTGCTCATCCCGCAGCCGCAGATGCTGCCGTGATCTTCACACCCCTCCGCCTTCCCGGAGCGTACGTGATCGATCTCGTGCGGCATGATGACGATCGGGGGTTCTTTGCGCGGTGGTGGAGCCGGGATGAGTGGGAGGCGAGGGGGCTGACGCCGCGGATCGAGCAATGCAGCATCTCCTTCAACCGCCGGCGCGGGACGCTGCGGGGGATGCACTATCAGGCGGCGCCGTACGAGGAGGCGAAGCTCGTCCGCTGTACGCGCGGAGCGATCTATGACGTGGTCGTCGATCTCCGCCCGGCCGCGCCGACCTACACCCAGTGGGAGGCTATTGAGCTCACCGCCGACAACCGCCGGTCGGTGTATGTGCCGGAAGGCGTAGCGCACGGGTTCCTGACGCTGGCCGATGAGACCGAGGTGTCCTATCAGATCTCGGTCCCCTACATGCCGGACCTCGCCCGCGGGGTCAGGTGGAATGACCCGGCGTTCGGGATCGTGTGGCCAGAGCCCGTTGAGGTCCTGTCACCGCGGGATGCCTCGTATCCGGATTTCACGCGTGCCGGCGTCGCCGACGCACTGGGACGATGACAGCGCCGCGGCTTCCGGTCGCCTCGCAGCAGGCCGCAGCCCAGAGCCTGGGGGATGACCCGTCCGGGGTGGGTGCGGAGATGTTCGGCGTTGTCGCTGAGCTCTACCCGATCTGCCGCAGCATTACCGGGGACGGAGTGCGGCAGACGCTGCGCTACCTCAGCCGGGACCTCCCCCTCGATATACACGAAGTCCCCTCCGGAACCCGCGTGCTGGACTGGACGGTACCCAACGAATGGAACATCCGCGACGCCTACATCAAAGACTCCCGGGGCCGGCGCGTCGTTGACTTTCAGCTGTCGAATCTCCATGTCGTCAGCTACAGTGTGCCTGTGCACGCCAGGATGACCCTGGCTCAGCTCCGGCCCCACCTTTTCACCCTCCCCGACCGTCCGGACTGGATTCCCTATCGGACCTCCTACTACGACGAGGCCTGGGGATTCTGTCTGAGCGAGACGCAGCTGCTCGGGCTGGGCGACGGCGACTATGAGGTGAGGATCGACTCCTCGCTCGCTCCGGGGCACCTCACCTACGGCGAGGTCCTGCTGGCCGGCAAGCGCGCGGACGAAGTCCTGATCTCCACGCACATCTGCCATCCGTCGCTGGCCAACGACAACCTGTCCGGGATCGCCGTGAGCGCGTTTCTGGCGCGCGCGCTCCAGGGGAGGGAGCGCACCTTCTCATACCGGTTTCTGTTCATCCCCGGGACCATCGGGTCGGTAACCTGGCTGGCTCTCAATGAAGACCGGCTGCATCTCATCCGGCACGGGCTGGTGGTCGCGGGGGTGGGGGACCCTGGCCCCGTGACCTACAAGCGAAGCCGGCGCGGAGACGCCGTGATCGACCGCGCCGCCGGGATCGTGCTCAGGCATTGCGGCCTGCGCTCTCAGGTGGTCGACTTCTCTCCGTACGGGTACGACGAGCGGCAATACGGCTCGCCAGGGTTCAACCTGCCGGTGGGTGTCCTGTCCCGCACGCCGCACGGGCAGTATCCCGAGTACCACACATCGGCCGACAACCTGGAGTTCGTCACGCCGGCGGCCCTTGCGGATTCCCTCCGAGTGTGCCTCGCCATGGTGGAAATCCTTGAGGACGACCGTACCTACGTGAACACCAGTCCGAAGGGCGAACCGCAGCTGGGACGCCGGGGGCTGTACCGGGCTATGGGCGGTGTCCCGGATCCCGGAACGATGCAGATGGCGATACTCTGGGTCCTCAACCTCTCGGACGGCAGCCACAGTCTCCTTGACATCGCAGAGCGGTCAGGATTGCCCTTCGGCACAGTGAGCGAGGCCGCCCGGCTCCTGGCGGGACGCAGCCTGCTCCTGGGGCAGAGCGCTCGCTGATGAGGCGCCTCATGTCTGAGGGGCGTTCATCCGGCCAGGCGGCGGGCCGGATCGTCCTGTCCGTCGGCCGCGGGATCGCCAGGCGGCTGGGGCTGCGCCGGCAGCAGTCCCATTCACCACGGCCTCGAGACTGGGCGATCGGGATGTTCGCCGGGGATTCCCCGCTGAGGCTTGTCCCCCTGCATGGCGGCAGGACGCCGTCGCTCACGTGGAGCGACGTCTCCGACACGCCGTCGGGGATCATTGCCGACCCCTTCATGATCCGGCTCTCGGGCGCCTGGTACATGTTCTTCGAGGTGATGGAGCGGCCGCACGGCAGGGGACAGATCGGACTGGCCGTCAGCCGGGATGGCATCGACTGGCGCTACCAGCAGATCGTCCTCGCCGAGCCCTTTCACCTCTCCTATCCGTATGTGTTTGAGTGGGCCGGAGACATCTTCATGATCCCTGAGACGCATCATGACAGGTCCGTCTGTCTGTACCGGGCCTCGCCGTTTCCCGTTCGCTGGTCCCCCGTGGGCCGGCTCCTGGAGGGGGCGGTCTTCTCCGACTCGTCCATCGTGCGGTACCGGGACACATGGTGGCTCTTCACCGAGACCAGCCCAGGAACGTTCGACGAGCTGCGGCTGTTCTATGCGGGCGAGCTGCGCGGCCCCTGGCGTGAGCACCCCGCAAGTCCACTCGTCCAGAGAGATCCTCGCCGCGCGCGGCCGGCCGGCAGGATCCTCGCCCTGGGCGATGGACTCCTCCGGTTCGCCCAGGATTGCCACCCGGTGTACGGCTCTGCCGTGCGGGCGTTTGAGGTGACCGACCTCACGGCCAGCCGGTATCAGGAACGCGAAGCCGCGGACCGTCCGGTGCTCGGCGGGAGTGGCACGGGCTGGAACGCGGGCGGCATGCACCACGTGGACGCGCACCGCCTTGATGACGGGCGGTGGCTGGCCTGCGTGGACGGATGGGCATGGCCCTCCGGACGACGACCGTGAAGATCCTTCAGATATGCACCAACGACAGGATTCTCCAGTCCGCCCACCGGCTGCGCCGGGAGTTCGCGCGGTTGGGGCACGAGGCGGTCATGTTCCTGGGAGAACGGCTCGGTGAGGGAGATCCAGCCGCCCTGCTGTTTCGTCCGCGCCAGGACCCCGTGGGCCGCGTGCGCCGGTACGTGCGCGCGAGGCGGATCGAGCGCGGGCTCGCCGGCTACCCCCGGTCGCAGCAGGCCAGGCGGTCGGGCTTCAGCGACGATCGAAGCCCGCACGGCAGCGATGCATTGGCGCAGCTTCCGGACGCCGACGTGATCAGCGTGGATGCCATGCATCGCCTCCTCGACTTCCAGGCGTTCTTCCGGACCGTGCCCAAGCGGACTCCGGTCGTGCGGGTCCTTCACGACATGAGCTTCTTCACGGGAGGGTGCCACCTGGACGCTGGGTGCGGCCGGTTCGCGGAGGGCTGCGGCGCGTGCCCCCAGCTAGGGTCGGCGGATCTCCGAGATATCTCGCGGCGCAGCTGGCTGCGGAAGTCGGCGGCGCTGGCGGAGGTCGATCCCGGTAGGCTGTTCATCGTCGCGCCGAGCCGCTGGCTGGCCGAGGCGGCGAAGCGGAGCCCGCTCCTGCGGCGCTTCTCCGTCACGGTCATCCCGCACGGGGTGGACACGGAGATCTTCCGCCCGCTGGATCGGCGCCTGGCCCGGGACGTGCTGGGGGTGGATCAGCAGGCGCGCGTGGTGCTGTTTGTCGCGGAAGGGATCCAGCGGCCGGTGAAACGCTTTGCCCACCTCGTCGAGGCGCTGGAGGGGTTCCCGGGAACCGCCGCGCCCCTGTTGCTGACCGCGGGGAGCGGGGCGCCGGAGGCCCCCGTCCCGGTGCCCCACAAGCACCTGGGTCCGATACGGGACGAGCGTATGCTCGCTCTGGTGTACAGTGCAGCCGACCTCCTGGTCGTCTCCTCCCAGCAAGAGAGCTTCTCACTGGTCACGCTGGAGAGCCTGGCCTGCGGCGTGCCTGTCGTCGCGGCGGCGGTCGGCGGGGTGCGGGAGATCGTCAGCGACGGCACGACAGGTCTGCTGGTGCCCCCTAACGACGTGGGGGCCCTGCGTGACGCGATCGATCAGATCGTGCGGGACCCCGAGAGACGGGAACAGATGGCGCGCGAGTGCCGCCGGACGGTCCTGGAAACCTACTCCATCCGGGTCATGGCCGAGCGCTACGTGGCGCTCTACGACCGCATCCGCACCAGCCCGCGCCCCGCGGCGGCGCAGCCGTCGCCCCGTGCGCCGCGAGAACCGCAGACCGCGAACACCGCGACCGGATCGGCTGAGAGACCCGCATGACAGAACCGCGTATCCATCTCCGCGATTCGATCTTCGATCGAGTCTCTCGGCGATGGCGGTTGATCTGGGCCAGGTGGTGGGTACCGCTCTCAGGCCGGAGTCCGGCAGGGAGGGTTGCCGCGCGGCTCGCCGTATGGTTCTCGCCGCCGTACAAGGCCCGGCTCTATCTCGCCCAGGTGGCGCCGAAGGGCTTCATCTCCCCGTACGCCACCGTCTACCACCCCGACCTGCGCCTGGGGAAGCACGTGTTCGTCGGTGACCACGTCATCATCTACCAGAATGACGCACAGGGACGCATCGAATTGGGGGACGGCGTGCGCGTCTTCGACGGCGCGCTGCTCGAGACCGGTCACGGGGGCGCCATTCGAGTCGGCGCGGGGTCGCGTATCCATCGCGGCTGCCAGCTCGTCGCCCACAAAGGTGCGATCCTCATCGGGCGTGATGTGGGCCTCGCGCCGAGCTGCGCGCTCTACGCGTACAATCACGGCGTTGCGCCCACCCAGCCGATCTCCACGCAGCCGCTCCAGACCCGGGGCCCCATCGTCATCGAGGATCATGCCTGGCTGGGGGTGGGCGTGATCGTCCTGGACGGCGTGCGCATCGGGACGGGAGCGGTGATCGGCGCGGGAGCTGTGGTGACCGAGGACATTCCGGCCAACGCCATCGCAGCGGGTGTGCCGGCCCGGGTCGTGGCGACGCGCGCCTCGCTCGCAGCGGTGGCCGCGGCTGGGACTCCTCAGGGGGAGTAGACCGTGGAAGGCCGCGGAGCCCAAGAGAACTCCAGCGGCGTCATGGGGCGCCGGATCCTGGTCACGGGTGCGAGCGGGTTCATCGGCGCGGCCCTGACGGCGCGGCTGAGGACGCTGGGGTTCGAGGTCGACGCCGTGTCCCGCCGCGCCCCGGATGAAGAGAGGGCGGGCGTGCGGTGGCGGGTCGCGGACCTGGGCGATGCGGCGGCGGCGGCCACGATCGTTCGCGAAGTCCGGCCCGACGTCATCTTTCACCTCTCGGGCTACGTCTATGGCTCCCGCGCGCTGAGCGCGGTGTTGCCGTCTTTGCAGAGCAACCTGCAGGCCGCGGTGAACCTGATGGTCGCGGCGCTGGACGCGAGGTGCGGACGGCTTGTCCTTGCCGGCTCGATGGAGGAGCCTCAGACGGGCGCCGGCGAGGTGGTGCCTTCGTCGCCGTATGCCGCGGCGAAGTGGGCAGCCGGTGCCTACGCGCGAATGTGCCACGCCCTGTATCAGCTGCCGGTGGTGATCCTGCGCATTTTCATGGTCTACGGTCCCGGCCAGCGCGATCTCAACAAGCTCGTGCCTTACGTGACCCTCTCACTGCTGCGCGGGGAGACGCCGGGGCTCTCCAGCGGCGCCAGAAAGGTTGATTGGGTCTACGTGGATGACGTGGTGGACGCGCTGGTGGCCGCGGGTGCGGCGGTCGGTCTTGAGGGCCGAACGGTCGACGTCGGATCGGGACGCCTGGTCAGCATCCGAGATGTCGTGAACGAACTGGTGCGGATCACCGGCGCGTCCGTGACGCCCGCGTTCGGGGCGCTGCCAGACCGGGCGATGGAGGTAGAGCCCGTCGCCGATACAGCTCAGGCCTTCGCCCTCCTGGGCTGGCGCGCGCGGACATCTCTGGAGGCGGGGCTGAGATCGACGGTGGACTGGTACGCGCAGGCGTCCATGCTCCACCGGGCGGGACGTACCGGCTGAGGCAGGGCAGTGAGGGCAGATCGGCGCGGCAAAGGGGACGACCGACATGGACTTGACGCGGCACGGCGTGAGGGACTGGCTTCCACTCGCTCTTGTTGAAGCGTATCGGTTTACCCGTGCGAAGTACGGACACATGCGGTTCCTGCTCCGGCTCAATCGAGAGCTCAGGCGGAGTAACCGTGCGCAGAAGGGGCTCGCCCTTCCGCCGTGGGCGTCGACCAGTGGTTCCGGACCCATGACCGTCCTGTTCTTTCCGGAGTACCCGGAAGGCCGCGACACGGCGAAGAACCTCTGCGCCAGGCTCGGGTATGCAACCACGACGAATCCGGATGACCCCTGGGATGTCGTCCTCAAGTGGCATGACGCGACCTACTTCGACCCGGCAACGCTCGACCGGTTGCCGGCCGGCGTCCCAGTCATCAACCGGGAGAGCGTGGATATCAGCAAGACGACGGTCGATCAAGCCATGGAACGCGTGTTCGGCTACTCCGCGCGGATTGACCCCACCCAGTACAGGGGGCTGGCCGTTGAGAAGTCCGACCTGAACGGGATGCACGATGGTCGGGTGGTCCGCTGCCCCCTGCCCAAGGAATCGCTGAGATCGGGACGCGTCTATCAGCGGCTGGTTGACAGCACGTTCACGCCGGGCATCGTGACGTCGTTCCGGGTGCCCATCCACGGGCGGCGCATCCCGGTTGTCTATCTCTGGTATCGACCGGTTGAACAGCGTTTCGGTTCCGGCAGTCAGAACAGGCGGTGGCGCGTGGGCGGACGCCCGCACTTCCTCGATCCGCACGACGCATTCAGTACCGACGAGCTCACGAACATCATGGCCTTCACCAGGCACATCGGGCTTGACTTCGGGGCCCTGGACATCCTCCGGGACAACGGCGATGGGCGCATCTACATCGTCGATGCGAACAACACACCCGTGGGGCCGCCTAGACGGATCCCGCGATCCGTGCGGTGGATCGTGCACGCGCGCCTGTCCCGCTCGTTCGACGAGATGCTTCGGGAGTTCCGGAGGGCGCCGGTCGATGCTCGAGGGAATCTGGAGTTGTCCGGCGTGGGCCACAAGTCTGGACCTTCGCGCCCGGACGCGACGGCCTAGAGGGAGGATCAGGGTGACGGTACAAGCACGGACCAGCGTCAAAGAAGACGGACGGGAGCGGACTGCCCAGGGTCTGCGCGACGCCCCGCCGCCCATTATCCGTATCGAGCCCTCGCGGGGATGGGTGGCGCTGAGGCTGCGCGAGTTGTGGGAATACCGGGAGCTGCTGTACTTTCTCATCGCCCGCGACATCAGTGTCCGGTACAAACAGACCGCGTTGGGCGCAGCGTGGGCCGTCATTCAGCCCTTCCTCACGATGGTCGTGTTCAGCGTCTTCTTCGGCCATCTGGCCAAGATGCCATCTGATGGGCTCCCGTATCCGATCTTCGCCTATGCCGGCCTGGTGCCGTGGGGGTTGTTCGCGAATGGATTGGCGCAGTCATCGAACAGCCTGGTCAGTAACGCCAATCTCGTCAAGAAGGTGTACTTCCCCCGCCTCGTGGCGCCGATCGCTGCCGTGCTGGGAGGCGTCGTTGACTTCCTGCTGGCCTTCGTCATGCTGCTCGGGATGATGTATTTCTATGGCGTGCCGATCGGCATGCGCATCCTCTTCCTGCCGGCGTTCATGCTTCTGGCGCTGGTCGTGGCCCTGGGAGTGGGGTTGTGGCTGTCGGCGCTAAACGTGCAGTTCCGGGACGTCCGGTATGTGGTCCCGTTCTTGATCCAGCTCTGGCTCTTCTCCACGCCCGTCGCGTATCCCAGCACCCTCCTCGCGGAGCGATGGCGGGTCCTCTATGGCCTCAACCCGATGGTCAGCGTCGTAGACGGCTTCCGGTGGGCTCTCCTCGGGGGCAGGGCGGCGTCCGGACCGATGGTGGCAGCCTCGGCGCTGGCCGCGGTGGTCGTGCTGGTGGGGGGGGCCCTGTACTTCCGGCGGATGGAACGAACATTCGCCGATGTGGTCTAGCGTCTCATGACCGACGTCTCGATTGTCGCCGAAGGGCTGGCCAAGCAGTACCGGATCGGAGCGCGACGATCCGGAGCGGACCTTGGCTGGGGATACCGGACCCTGCGCGACGCCGTGTCTGACGCCGTGTCCCGGCCGTTCAGGCGGACCCGCAGGTGGCCACAGGGGAATGCTGAGAGCGGCGACCCTGGCACGACGATCTGGGCGCTGCGAGGAGTGTCCTTCCAGATCGGCCAGGGAGAGATCGTCGGCATCATCGGCCGCAACGGGGCGGGGAAGAGCACGCTGCTGAAGATCCTCTCCCGGATTACGGAGCCGACCAAAGGGTATGTCGAGCTCCGTGGCCGGGTCGGTTCGCTCCTCGAGGTCGGCACCGGCTTTCACCCGGAACTCACGGGACGCGAGAACCTCTACCTCAACGGGGCCATCCTGGGGATGCGCCGCATTGAGATCCAGCGGAAGTTCGACGAGATCGTCGCGTTCGCCGGCATCGACCGGTTCATCGATACGGCCGTCAAGCACTATTCGAGCGGGATGTACACACGCCTGGCCTTTGCCATCGCCGCGCATCTGGAACCTGAGATCCTGCTGGTGGATGAGGTCCTCAGCGTGGGCGATGCGCAGTTCCAGCGCAAGTGCCTGGACAAGATGGAGGACGTCAGCCGCGGCGGCCGCACCGTGCTGTTTGTGTCGCACAACATGCAGGCCGTCGTGCGGCTCTGTCCACGGAGCATCTTGATCGAGGACGGCCTGGTGTTGAAGGACGGGCCGACCGATGAGGTTGTCGGCGCCTATTTGAGCGCCGGGCTCGGGACGTCCGCGGCCCGTGAGTGGCGGGACCTTCCGTCGGCGCCGCAGGGTGAGGTGGCCCGGCTGGTCGCGGTCCGGGTACTGGACGACCAGGGCCAGGTCGCGCAGGCCGTGGACATCCGCCGTCCCGTCGTCTTCGAGGTCGAATACGACGTCCTGCGCGGGGGCCATCCCCTCAGGACGCACTTCGAGCTGCGCAACCATCGGGGCGTGGAGGCGTTCTCCGGGCATGATCTGGATCCGGCGTGGCGCCATCGGCCGCGCCCCGCCGGCCGGTACCGGACCCGCGTCACGGTTCCCGGGAACCTGCTCGCCGAGGGCACGATGTTTCTCACCATCGGTCTCACGGCCCTGGAGCCGAGGAACCATCAGTTCTATCTCCGGGACATCGTGGCGTTTCAAGTCATGGACACGATCGACGGCGACTCGGCGAGGGGCGACTTCGGAGGGCACATGGGGGGTGTCGTACGCCCGAAGCTTTCGTGGGACAACGCGTATGAGCCGGGCGGCACCGCTCAGGAGGGGCAGGCGGTTGACCAGTAACAGCCGGTGGTGGCAGCGCTGGGGCCAGGTGAGTCACTCCCCGATCTTCCTCAATGGTCTGCTCCTGGTCGGGGCGCTGCTGCGCATCCGGCAATACCTCGCCAACCGCTCGCTATGGCTCGACGAATCGATGCTGGCCCTCAACGTCGTGGGGCGGTCGTTTGCGGACCTGCTGAAACCGCTCGACTACAGCCAGGCGGCTCCGCTCGGCTTCCTGCTGCTGGTTAAGGCCGCCACGCAGGTTGCCGGGCAGGGGGAGTACGGCCTCCGGCTGATCCCGCTGCTGCTCGGCATCATCTCACTGCCGCTGTTCTACAAAGTGGCGCGGGATCTTCTCATCCCCGCCGCGGTGCCCCTGGCCGTCGCGCTGTTCGCCATTCTTGTCCCGTTCACGTATTACTCATCGGAGCTCAAGCAGTACTCGGGCGACGTGATGGTGGTCCTGTTGCTCCTGGCGGCTGCGTACCCGCCGCCCGCGTCCGGGACGTACTCGCTCCCTCGGGCCGTGGGCCTTGTGCTGGTTGGGGGCGCGGCCGTGTGGCTGTCCCATCCCGCCGTCTTTACGCTGGCGGCCATCGGCGTCGTGCTGCTGCTCCCGGCGATGGTGCGGAGGCCGCGGCAGAACGCCGCGTCGGTTGGCCTGATCGCGGCCTCCTGGCTGGCGAGTTTCGCCGCCACCTACTATCTTTCGCTGCGGTCCATCGCCGCCAACCCGGTGCTCTCCAGTTGGTGGAGCCAGGAGTTTGTCCCCCCGCCGGTGTCGAAAGCGGCCGTGAACTGGTGGCTCAACAAGTTCGTCGACGGCAGTGGCGTCGCCAGCATCTTCGCCGACCCCGCGGCATTTCGCCCTGCGGGAGTGGCGCTCTTCGCGTTTCTCGTGGGATGCGCGTTCATGTTTGTCCACCACCGGCAGCGGTTCTGGCTGCTCACTTCGCCGCTGCTCTTCGTCCTCGCGGCGTCCGCGTTGGGCAGGTATCCGTTCGCGGGCCGCTTGCTGCTGTTCGTCGTTCCCCTGCTTGTCCTGCTCGTCGCCTATGGAGCCGGCTCCGTGATCCAGACCGCGGGCCGGTCGGCGCCCGCCGTCGGAGTCATCCTCGTCGGGTTGCTGCTGTTTCCCGTGGTCAGGTCCGCCGACAATGCCATCGCTCCGGAGGGGCGGGAGGAGATCAAACCCGTGCTGGGCTACGTCGCGCGCAACCGTCAGCCCGGCGATCTCGTGTATGTGCACTTCGCGGCCCGGCCTGCCTTTGACTTCTACGCCCCCCGTTATGCGGGGTTCCCGGAAGTGGTCGCCGGTTCCCGGATGGATGACGTGGACTACGTCGCGATCGAGAGTGATCTCGAGCGCCTTCGCCACCGCGGACGCGTGTGGATCCTCCTCTCTCATACAGGGCAGGCCGAGGAGGATTTCTTCGTCGCCTACCTCGACCGGATCGGCAAGCGTGTCGACGCCGTCACGGCCACGGGGGCGTCGGCGTACCTCTATGACCTCGGGGCGCGTGGGGGAATGCCCCCGGCCGTGGGACGGCCGTAAGAGCGTACGCCTATGCGCCCCCGTCCGTCGGTCTCTATCATCGTGCCGGCCTTCAACGAGGAGGCGGCGTTGGGTCCGGTCCTGGAGGGAATCCTGCAGTGTGTCGACGACAGCTACGAGATCATCGTCGTCGATGACGGCTCAACAGATCACACCGCCGCCATAGCGGCGGCGTATCCGGTCAGGCTGGTCAGCCACGGAACCAACCAGGGCAAAGGCTGCGCGGTGAGGACCGGGGTCGCCATGGCACAAGGCGACTCCATCGTCCTGATCGATGCCGACAACACGTATCCGCCGCAGTTGATACCGTCGATGGTCGCGGACCTCCGCGAGTACGACATGGTGCTCGGCATCCGCGATCAGTCGCATGTGCCCGCATTCAACCGGGTGGGCAATACCGTCTTCCAGCGGCTGCTCCGGGTGCTCTACGGGAGCGTGGCCGCCGATCCGCTGACCGGGTTGTACGCCGTCCGCGCCCGTCACCTGCGGACGATGAAGCTCACCTCTCAAGGCTTCGGAATCGAGGCGGAGATTACGATCAAAGCGGCGCGCATGGGGCTGCGGATCCGGAGCACCCCTATTCAATACAATGCGCGCCTGGGGGTCAGCAAGCTCGATCCGGTCCGAGACGGCTATCGCATCTTCGCGACGCTGATCGGATTCGTCGTCCTCTACAATCCCACGGTGACGTTCCTCGTACCCGGGTTCCTCCTGGCGGCCGGCGGGGCCGGGGTGATGTCGCTGCTGCTGCTCCACCCTGTCGCCCTGGGTTCGATCACCTTCTCGAGCCACTCCATGCTCGTGCTCTCGAGCGTGGCGGTGGTCGGCGTCCAGCTCATGGTGTTTGGCTTCGTGACGAAGCTCTATGCCTGCACCTACTGGATGGCCAGCCAGGATTGGCTGACCCGCTTCCTGGTGCGCAAGCGGGCGCGGATCGGCGCCGCGCTGATCGGGACCGTCCTCCTCCTGCTGGGCACGGGCTGGGGAGTGGTCCTGCTGCAGGACTGGGCGCGATCAGGGTTTGGGGACTTCACGCGGACCCGCGAAGCGGCCTTCGTCTCGTTCGCCGTGATTGCCGGGATCCAGGTGCTGTTCTCGTATCTCTTTATCAGCCTGTTCATCCGCGCCCTGAGACAAGAGCAGGAACTCCTCCTGGAATCGGCCCCGGCCGCGGAGGTCCAGCCCTCGCGGCTGCCGACGTTTGACAGGTGAGACCTATGAGCCAGACGCCCCTGTGGACGATCCTGCTGGTTGCGTTGACCGCGTTTCTCGCGGCCATCGGGCAGCTGCTGCTGAAGATGGGCTCAGCAACCATCGATACGAACCTGATGAGCTGGGTGGCCAACTGGCGGCTGCTCCTGGGTGTCGCTTTTCACGGGGTCGGCTTCATCTTCATGGTCATCGCCCTCAAGCACGGCAGTCTCAGCATCCTCTATCCCGTGCTGGCCACGAGCTACGTCTGGGTGGCGCTGCTATCTCCGTACTACCTGGCCGAGGCCGCCTCCACGGCGCGCTGGATCGGCGTGCTCCTGGTGCTCGCCGGCATTGGGCTGGTCGTGAGATAGTGGCCGGTTCTGCCCCGCTGGTCAGCATCGTGACGCCCGCGTACAACGGGGCGGAGTTCCTCTCCGAGTGCATCGAGAGCGTGCTCCGGCAGACGTACGAGAACTGGGAATACGTGCTCGTGAACAATTGCAGCACCGACAACACGCTGGCGATCGCCGAATCCTACGCCGGGAAGGACACCAGGATCCGGGTCCATAACAACGCGCAGTTCCGGCAGGCCGTGGAGAATCAGAATCACGCTCTGCGGCTGATGTCGGCGGCGAGCACCTACTGCAAGGTAGTGCACGCGGACGACGTGCTCTTCCCCCGGTGCCTCGAGGAGATGGTAGCCGTCGCCGAAGCCTACCCGACCGTGGGGATCGTGGGCGCTTATCGGCTCAGCGGCACGACCGTCGATCTTGACGGCCTTGCCCTGCACGAGGTCTGCGTCTCCGGCCGGGAGATCTGCCGGCGGTCTCTCCTTGAGGGATTCCATGTCTTCGGGTCACCGACATCGCTGCTCATCCGGGCGGATTTGATCAGAGAGCGCGAACGATTCTACGACGAATCGCACCTCTGGGCAGATACCGAGGTCTGCTATGATCTCCTGCGCTCCAGCGACTTCGGGTTTGTCCACCAGGTGCTGACATACTCGCGCCGGCACGCCAGGGCGCTCAGCGCCACCTCGAAGCGCGCCGATAGCTATACGATTGCCGAGTTTCATCTCCTCAGTCGGTTTGGGCGCGAGTTTCTCACGCCGGAGGAGTACGAGCATCGTCTCAACTTTCTGCTCGATCACTATTACAAGTTCGTCGTCCGCAGCGCGCTGCGGAGGAGGGAACCGGCGTTCTGGAGGGTCCAGCGAGAGGGCCTGCAGGCGGTGGGCCTGCAGCTCAGGACGTCGCGGGTGCTCAAGGCCGCGGCGGCGATGGCCGTCGGCCAGCTCGCCCGGCCGTTCAAGAGCCTGGCGGCACTGATGCGCGTCCAGCAGAGAGCGTGAATGCCGGCGCCCGCACGAACGGAGATGCTGACGGAAGCCGACGTCGTGTGCCTGGCGCTGCGCGCCTGGGACACTCCCCGGAAGAACAATCAACAGGTCATGACGGCGCTGGCCCGGACGAACAGAGTGCTGTACGTCAATCCTCCCCGCGCATTCCGGGACGCCCTGACGGAAGTCCGAGGGGGCTCCGCAGGCCATGCGGTCGTTGAAGTAATCGCCGGCTCCCTGTCCGTTTATCACGGGCCGTGGCCGCTGTCGCCGGTCCGTCACGATCGCGTCGGCGCCCCGGCGGTGAACGGCGTGATCCACGGGCTCCGCGCCGCCCACCTGCGCCGCACCTGCCGGCGGCTCGGGTTTGCGGCGCCGGTGCTCTGGGTGTATGATCCGATGACCGCCCCGATGCTGGGCTCATTCCGTGAGAAGCTTGTCGTCTATCATGTCATCGACAATTACGACGAGTACTTCCCGGCGTCCGCGACCAGACTGCGGGCCCTCATGACCACGCGCCAGCGGACGCTATTGAAGCGGGCCGATGTGGTGTTCGCCGTGTCCGAGCCGCTGGCCCAGCGATGCCGCGAGATCAACCCGAACACGCACATGGTGCCGAATGGCGTAGACTACCGGCTCTTTGCCGGGGCTTTGGGCACGGCATGGATGCCGCCGGACGTCGCCGCGATCCCGCGGCCGGTGGTGGGCTACGTGGGCGTCGTGCAGCCCCGGGTGGACTTTGCCCTGCTCCGGGAGGTCGCGGTCCGGCGCCGGGATTGGTCGCTCCTGATTGTCGGGCCGACGGAGTACCTGGGGGATCGCGAGGAGTTCGGCCTGCTGGTCCGAGAGCCAAACGTCTACTATGTCGGGCCGAAGCGCGCCGAAGAGATACCTCACTACATCAAGGCATGCGACGTCGGGCTGATCCCGTACAGGCACGATGCATTCTCTCCGTACAGCGACAGCCTGAAGCTGTACGAGTACCTGGCATGCGGCCGCCCCGTCGTCAGCAGCGACATGCCGAGCAGCCGCCGGTTTGTGCCCCTGGTGGCGATCGCCGGCACTGCCGTGGAGTTCATCGGGGCGATCGAAGCAGGCTTGGAAGAAGATGGTGCCAGGAAGGCGGAGCGCCTGGCGGTCGCGGAGAGCCAGTCATGGGAGCGCCGCGCCGATGTGATGCGCGAACTGGTGGGGGAAGCCCTGGACCGCAAGCGGGCGCGGACAGACAGGCGGACCGAACGGGTACAGAGACCGATGGACATGCGGGGTGCGTAACGGGATGAAATGCGCGCTGGTCACGGGGATCACTGGGCAGGATGGATCCTACCTGGCGGAGCTGCTGCTGGCCAAAGGCTATGAGGTGCATGGCATCATCCGGCGGGCTAGCACGTTCAACACCGACCGGATCGATCACCTCTACCGCGACCCTCACGACCCGGATGCGCGGCTCTATCTGTACTACGGCGACCTGAGCGATGGCACCGGCATTCGGCGCACCCTCGAGCGCGTGGCCCCGGATGAGGTCTACAATCTGGGCGCGCAGTCCCATGTTCAGGTGTCGTTCTTGGAGCCTGTGTATACGGCCGATATCGTCGCCACGGGGACGCTCAGGTTGCTCGAGGCGGTGCGCGACTACGTGGCGTCGTCGAAGCGGGATGTGCGTATCTACAACGCCGGATCGTCAGAGATGTTCGGGTCCTCCCCTCCGCCGCAGAACGAGCGGACCCCGTTCCTGCCGCGCAGCCCGTATGCCGCGGCGAAGGTGGCCGCCTACTGGTACGCCGTGACGTACCGCGAGGCGTACGGGATGTTCATCGCCAACGGGATCCTCTTCAATCACGAGTCGCCGCGGCGCGGGGAGACGTTTGTCGTCCGGAAGATCACCCGGGCCGCGGGCCGAATCAAGATGGGACTGCAGAAGCAGCTGTTCCTGGGGAACCTCGATGCCCGGCGAGACTGGGGGTTTGCCGGCGACTTCGTGGAGGCCATGTGGATGATGCTGCAGCAGCCGACTCCGGGCGACTATATCGTCGCCACCGGCGAGTCACACTCTGTGCGCGACGTGCTGGACGCAGCCTTCGCGCAGGTCGGCCTAAACTGGCACGATCACGTGAAGATGGACACACGCTACCTGCGGCCCGCGGAAGTCGATCATCTCCGGGGCGACGCCAGCCTCGCGAGGGCGCAACTCGGGTGGCAGCCGCGCGTTTCCTTCGAGGAGCTCATCCGCGTGATGGTGGACCACGATCTCGACCTGGCCCGTCAGGAACGCACCCTCAAGGAGGCGGGCCACACGGTTGTCGCCCGGGGCATTGCGAATGGATAAGGACAGCAAGATCTACGTCGCCGGCCACCGCGGACTCGTCGGTTCGGCTCTCCTCCGCAAGCTGCGGGTAGAGGGGTATGCACGGATCGTGACCCGCGACCGCGGCGAGCTTGACCTTCGTGACGCCGCAGCCGTTAACACGTTCTTTGCTGCGGAACGTCCCGAGTATGTCTTTCTCGCCGCGGCTCGGGCGGGCGGGATCCTGGCCAACAGCACCTATCCAGCCGAATTCATCCGGGACAATCTGGAGATCCAGACACACGTGATCGACGCCGCCTATCGCACCGGGGCGCGCAAGCTGGTGTTCCTTGGTTCGTCATGTATCTACCCGAAACACGCGCCGCAGCCCATGAAAGAGGAGTACATTCTCACGGGGCCGCTGGAGCCGACAAACGAGGCATATGCTGTGGCAAAGATCGCCGGCGTGATGATGTGCCAGGCGTATCGCCAGCAGTACGGCTTCAACGCTATCACCATCATGCCGGCGAATCTCTACGGCCCAGGCGACAACTTCGACCCGCAGGGTTCGCACGTTATCCCCGCACTGATCCGCAAGTTCCACGAAGCACGATCGCTCGGGCAACCCACGGTGGTTGTGTGGGGCACCGGGGAGCCCCGCCGTGAGTTTCTGCACGTTGACGACCTTGCCGACGCGTGTTCTCTTCTGGCAGCGAACTACGATGATGCAGGTCCCATCAACGTGGGAGTGGGTGCAGATATCAGCATTCGGGAGCTTGCCGAGCTCATTGCGGAGATCGTGGGATTTGCAGGCGAGATCGTCTATGATCGATCCAAGCCCGACGGCACACCCCGAAAGCTCCTCGATGTGAGTCGGTTAGCTGCCCTAGGGTGGAGGGCGAAGATCAGCCTTCGCGATGGGCTGGAGATGACGTACCGCTGGTTTGCCGGCGCGACAGCGACCAGCGGTGGGGGAGGGGCCTGACGTCTGGGTCCATACCTCTCCAGGGGCCAGGTGGAGCTTGTCTCAGGCGGCGGAGATTGAGTGAGCCTTTAGGCAATGGGTCGACCATTGCGTGTCCTCATGATCGCCCCAAGCTGGACCGACTGGCATTATTCTGTGTCCATGGCTGGGGCTCTCGCCCAACGGGAATCGGTCGAGGTGCGATTGGCCGTGGTCGACCTCGGAAGGCACGACGCGATTGAAGAGGCGAGGCCGTATCCGGTCTTGGCAATCGGCCAGCGGGAGACCTCGGGTTCCGCTGCTCAATCAATGCGTGGTCGCCGCATCCTCAAGACATGAAGGCATGCTTCGGCGCTCTTCCACCTAATGAGGAAACTCCGACCTGAGATCGTGCACATCCTGTCGAGTGTGAGCTCGTTCGATTACCTGTACGTAAAGTTGATTCAAACGCTGGGCGCGCTCGTCGTGTACACTGTGCACACTCCCTATGATGCAAAATGGTCCAGGTGGCAACATAGGGTCAATCGTCTTCTTTACCGGACAGTGGACCTTACTGTTGTCCACTCTGCCTCCAGTTTTCCACGACTCGCAGGCTACTACCGTGTCGAGAGAGCAAAGATTGTTGAGGTTCCTCACCCATCGCACTATCCTCTCGCGGCGTCCCGAATGCTTCCTCAAGCTGCAGCAAAAGCGTCATTGGGACTCCCCGTGGGGGCGCAGACAATTCTCTCATTTGGGAAGATTACGCCCCGGAAGCGGCTGGATCTCGCGATTGCTGCTCACGCGAGACTCTGCGGTGAACGGACTGACACCTACCTGATTATTGCTGGTGAACCTCAGACCGACGTTGCGCCCTTCTTGGATCAGATGAAGCGTCTCAACACCTCGGGTCGGACGATCCTTGAATTTGGACGAATCCCGTTCGATCGGATGTGCGTGTACTTCTCGGCGGCTGACGTGGTTGCTCTACCGTACGAAGGAGCGTATCAAAGCGGTGTGATGCAGTGGGCCTATGCATTCGCCAGACCGGTTGTCGTTGCGGGTGTCGGCGGACTTCAAGAGTCAGTGGCGGCCGATCGGACCGGTCTGATTGCGCGGAAAGACGACGCCGGCGACTTGGCCCAAGCTCTTCGAGTACTGCTTGGCGACGCACGACTCGCGAGAGAGATGGGAAGCCGAGCGCTGCATGTGGCTCAGACTAAGTACGGTTGGGCAGTTGTCTCAGAGAAACTCGACAGCGCCTATCGCGGTCGGTTAGGAAGGGCACCAGGTGTCTGATGTGCTGGCGGCGAGAGTTGGCCTGCGGGAAGGGACTCGGATGGCCCACGGTGCTACCCAAGGTAAGGCCTCACAAGTGATGGCACGTTAGGAAGTTCACGGTCAAGTCGCTGCTGGAGGTCCGACCCTGGATACTTCGATGATACTGCGTCGTTTGCGTGCGCTTGTCGTGGAACCTGACAGCCGAAATCACTGGCAGTATACAGCCTCGATGGTGGGGGCACTTGCGCGGCGGGGCCTGGATGTGCAAATCGCCGCCGTCTTCCCCTATCAGCCGGTGGATGGCATTGAACACATTCCTGTCGTCAGAATCGGCCGAAGGCGCGACGGTGGAACCAGCCTGGCGCAGTCCGCATACACCCGGCTCATCGAGCACATGGAGCGAATCCGGGGCCTCCTCCGTGCGGTCAGAGTATTGCGCCCTGACGTGCTGCACCTGCACGGAGCCATAGGCAAGTTCGACTTCATGTACTTCAGACTTGCCAGGTTCTTTGGTGCGCGGGTGGTGTGCACCGTGCACGATGTCGGTCCATTCAAGCGGCTCGATCTATTCAACCGCTTTCGATATCATGCGGCGGATCTCATCATCGTTCACTCTTCGAACAGTGTCACGACTCTTGTGGATCACTACGGGTTGAAAAGGTCGAAGATCACTGAGCTCCCACACGCATCGGTTTTCTCCACGCCACGGGACATGGCATGGCCTCGGGCGACTGCAATAGCTGCGCTCGGTCTTCCGGCCGAGGCACGTATCGTACTGTTCTTTGGCGACATCACACGGCGCAAGGGACTTGACCTCCTCATCGATGCGCATGCTCTGGTATGCCGGCACCACCCCCAGACTCATCTCATCATCGCTGGTGAACCTAGCGAGGACTTCGGAGTGTACCGAGACCGGATAGCGCAGCACGGCCTTGGGGACCGGGTGATGATTGATCTCCGATATGTTCCATCCGACCGCGTGAATCTGTACTTCTCTGCGGCTGACATAGTCGCCCTTCCGTACCGCGCCATCTACCAGAGCCATGTTCTGCAGTGGGCATATGCGTTTGGGCGGCCCGTTGTGGCGACCGCTGTAGGCGGCCTGGGCGAAGCAGTGAGCGCAGACGGTACCGGGTTGGTCGTCGGTGGAGAGGACGTAGAAGCTCTTGCGCGCGCTATCTCCAGGCTCTTGGCGGACGGGGACCTTGCGAGAAGCCTGGGTGACCGCGGTCTCGAGATGACTCGGACGAAGTACTCCTGGGAGGCCGTGTCTGCACTCCTGGACGGGGCGTACCGGAGTGTGTTGGGCTCAGGCGCAGATCCTGAGGCACGGATGCTCAGGCCAGCGGATAGATAGGCGCACGCGTAGACAATGAACCTTCTTGTCATTACCAGCATGTACCTCTCCGGGCGCGGGAGCTTCGTCGCCGAGCAGGTTCGCTCTCTCCGATCGGCGGGCGTCACCGTGGAAGTTATCTTCTTTGATCCCAAGAAGACCCGTCTTCAATACGGAGTTAGCATCCCTCGTATTGCCCGGGCATTGGCCTCGCGCAAGTACGACATTGTCCACACGCACCACACCTATACGATGGTTCAGGTAGACTTGGCGAAGCGCTTCACTGGTTCCCTGATTCCAGTGGTGCTAACTACGCATGAGCCAGAGATCGTGGACCGTCAAGGGACGACCAAGAGCTGGCACCCAAGCAGCCGTCTTCGTCACGCTCTCTGGGTGAAGCGGTACGCGGCGAGGCGGGCGGATTTCATGATCTATGTCTATCGTGGGCTGGCTGATATTCTCGCAGTCGACAGGCCTCATGAGATCATCCCTTGTGGCATAGACCTTGCCAAGTTCAGGCCCCTCGATCGCGCTGAGAGCCGAAGACAGCTGGGGCTTCCGGCTGAAGTATTAGTAGTCTTCTTCCCTGGAGACCCCAAGAGACGGGCTAAGAGGTTCGCGTTAGCTCTGCAGGTTCTTGATCGCGTTAAACGACAACGACCCGAGGCCGTGATGCTGACTGGAGGCGGCATCCCTCTCGACTCCATGCCATTGTATTACAATGCGGCAGACGTGATGCTGCAGACCTCCTGGTGTGAAGCATCGCCGTCGGCTGTGAAGGAAGCTCTTGCCTGCGAGATCCCCGTGGTCGCTACCGACGCGGGAGATACGCGGGAAACGATTGAGGGAGTTCCTCACTGCTGGATCTGCTCAGACGATCCTGTGGAACTCGCGACCCGCGTCCTCGAGGCAAGCGGCCATCGAGCCGAGGGCGGGCGCCAGCGGATGATCGAGCATGGTTTCGGTCTTGAGCAGGTGGCGCTGCGTCTCATTGCGGTGTATGAGCGCCTCCTGGCAGACAGTCCGGCAGCCTAACGACTCGCGAGGCTCAAGTGTGATCGCCCACGAAAAGCGCGAGCTTGAATCTCTAGACTACCCACCCATTCCGTGGCGGAGCCCTGCCTGGATGGCAAAGAGGGCGATGGACGTGGCGATTGCGACGGCGCTCTTGATCGTCCTGTCGCCACTGATGCTCCTGGTCGCCCTTGCAGTGAAGCTTGCGGACTCTGGCCCGGTGCTGTTTGCCTGGGATGTCCTAGGCGTCGGAGGATTGCCCATCCGCAGCCACAAGTTCCGGACGATGATCGTGCGGGCCGAGGCTATGGAATCTGCGCTCCGAGAGCAGGGACGTAATGAGATGAGCTCAGTGTACTTCAAGATCAAGAACGACCCCCGAGTGACCCCCGTGGGACGGCTGCTCCGAAGGTTCAGTCTGGACGAGCTCCCTTCGCTTTGGAGCGTCGTGAAGGGCGACATGAGCCTAGTTGGCCCGCGACCGGTCAGGCTGGTGGAAGCACCCTACCTGAAACCGTGGCACTACGAACGATTCATCGTAAGACCAGGCCTCACGTCGCCATGGGTTGTAGCAGGGAAAGGGAACATCCGCGATTTCGATGAGATCGCTGCGTCCGATATCAAGTATATCCGGACATGGTCGATTGCGCGCGATTTGCAGATTCTGCTGGCGACCGCGGTATACATTGCCTCAGGCGCCAATCATTAAGGGTCTTCTGCTCTGTCCGGCGTTCGGTCTTCAGCCGAACCGGTGGGTGTAGCTGATCGGAGTCCGCGAATGATGCGATCGGATCCCTCACCGTCCGCTTCACAGGCGCTCGGTGTGCTCTTCTTGGGACTGCTCCTGGCGACGCTGGTGAGCACCCTGAAGGTAGGGACCACACTAGGAGCCGTCTCCGCGGTGGGTCTCTTGATCATCTTCCTCTCGAGCCCGAAGTGGGGACTCCTTCTCGTACTACTCGCCCGTGCTTCAAGTGATGCGTTCACATCTTACGCGTTCGTTGGAGGCGGTATCCTTGGGGGTTTAGCCAACCTGGGCCTTGGACTCATCCTCACCGTCGCGGGAGCCGCCTACGTCTTGTCACGGGGTGTACCCCTGATCAGCCTTCCGGGAGGGCGGCTCTTGACCCTCCTGCTTCTAACAGGCTTCGTGGGAGTCGCACGGTCCAACAGTCAGCTGTATTCTTTGAGGCAGTGGATACCGCTTCTTACCTCATTTGTGGTCTACGCGCTCGCCGCCCGAGTCTTCACAGGGTCTCGGCAAACCCAGCGCGTTGTCGATGTGATCGGGTTGTCATTCATACTTCCGGCGGCATTTGGGGTCCAGCAGCTTGTCACCGGAGGATTTGCACGCAGGGAGTTCGAGGTCCCGACTGCAGTCGGCACGTTCGTCCACCCTAACATCTTCGGGCACTTCCTGGTCATGATCATTGCTCTATTCCTGGGACAGGCCGTGTATCAGGCTGGTCGGCGGAGGGGGATGGCGGCGGCAATCGTCTTCCTGGCTTTCGGTCTCCTACTCGGTACGTATGCACGGGCTGCGTGGGGTGGCGCCCTCATCGTCCTCCTGACGTTCGGGATCCTGCAGGCCCGAATCTTCTTGGTCCTGATCCCGATTGCCTCTCTCGCCATCTTTGGCTCAGGATTGCTGCCATCAGTCGCCTTGCGAGTCGCCGATCCTCTTGGACCGGGGAGCAGCCTCGCCGCGCGCGTGTTCGAGATCTGGCCAGCGACGTTGCAGGCGTGGCTCTCGACGACCGGGTCTGATGGTGCACCTGTTGTCGTTCTCGTGAACCGTTTGGCCGGCCTTGGGCCCGGCATCGGCGTCGCGTTGAGCCGCTACGGTCTTTCCGGCCAGCCGCACAACGATTATCTTCGGGTCCTTGTGGAGTACGGCATCTTTGGTTTGGTCCTGTATGTCGCCCTGGCGATTGTGCTGGTAGTAATGGCGTATCGGATCTGGCGTCAGGTTCGGTCAACCGATCAGACGGCGGCAGCAGTCCCCCTGTCGTTCCTGGCATTGGCCTTAGCATTTCCCGTGATAAGCATCACGGACAATGTGTTTGCTCAGACAGTTGACCAGCTCTACTTCTGGACCCTTGCTGGCCTCGCCGCAGGCGTTGGCGCCTCGGGGCGTGGGCGTGAATCGGCGGCTGAGGGAAATGCGGAAGGCAGAACGTTGTCCCCCTCTAACCGCCTATGAACCTCCTGTTCGCCACAGATCTCTTCCCCGACCCGCCCCACTCAGGGAGCGCGATCATCTCCTACCATTGGGCCCGTGCTCTCGCGCCGCGGCATAGAGTTGCGCTCCTCGCAGCGATGCCGGCCCAAGATGGAGCGGCACTGGGTCGACTGGAAGAAGCCGGCGTTGCCGTAGTTGCTGCGGGAGCTGCATTTCTTCGACCCAGTGGCTTTCGGAACGCGCTCTCATGGAAGCCGATCGCGATGCAGCGCCTCCGGCTGCCGGAATTCCAATCAGCACTTGAGCGAGCTGTAGATGCCTGCAAGGCTGATGTTATTGTCCTCGTCGGCGCCGGGATGGGAGGGTTGCTGATGCGTCGCCGCCTGTCCCCCCCCGTCGTGTTCGTTCCCTACGATGCAGAGTCGCTGAACTTCAGGATGCGAGCGCGAGAGGGACGTGACGCTTTTCGGCGCGCTTACTATCGAGTGGAAACATGGAAGTGGCAGTTCGTGGAGACTCGTTACTACCCGCTGGCGGATGCCTGTGTAGCAGTAACGGAACGCGACGGGGAGGTCATTGCGCGGGGATGGCAGTCTGCCGTTCGCTCACGGTTGCATGTGATTCAGAACGGAGTCGACACCACTCACTTCTTTCCCCTTCCTTATCCGGAGCAAGGCAACCGGTTGCTGATCTCCGGCAACCTGGCATCATACGACACGGCTCACTCCATCGGCTGGTTCTTACGGACTGTGTTGCCGTTGATTCGCAGGGAAACGCCGGGGGCGACCGTGGAGATCGTCGGCCGTGATCCCCTGCCGTCGCTTCGGTCACTGACGGACCAGGTGGAGGGTGTCACCCTGTGGGGATACGTTCCGGACCTGCGCCCTCATCTTGCCCGGGCAAACGTCTACGTGGCCCCCCTACTGCTGGGGACTGGGGCGAAGAACCGGGTGCTGGAAGCCATGGCCATGGGACGTCCCGTTGTTGCCACGCCGCTGGCTGTCCAGGGTCTCCGGGTCCAGCCGGGTCGACATGTTATCGTTGCGACAACCGCAGGGGAGTTTGCAGCCGCCGTCATTCGCCTTCTAAAAGAAGAGGGTGTCGCGAACCAGATGGGGAGTGCCGCCCGTGAGGCCGTATTGGCTCATCACTCCTGGAGTGTGGTCGGTAGCCATGTGGAGAACTTACTCCGTTCGCTCCTCGAGCCGTGGACGACGATGAAAGGCCCCGCTCTCACAGTGGGAACCGCGCGGTGAGAATCGCGATCATTGGCTCCCGAGGGATCCCTGCTCGGTGGGGTGGGTACGAGACCATCACCGAGGAACTCGCCACGAGATTGGCAGCGAGGGGGCATGAGGTTTCAGTATACTGTCGATCCGCCTACTCAGACGAACGCCGTCTGCCAGAGTACCAAGGCGTGAAGCTTGTCTACACGCCCTATGTCCGCGGGAAGCTCCTGGAGACACCTTCCCACGAGCTAGCTTCCGCCTTCCATTCACTCTTTCGGCCGTACGATATCCTGTTTGTTCTAGGCTGTAGGACGAGTTGGTGTTATCTACCGCACAGGGCACTCCGGAAGACCATTGTGTTTCAGACTGATGGATTGGATTGGGAACGTCGAAAGTGGGGCCTGCTGGCACGGTCGTACCTCAAGTTTACGTACTGGATGGCAGTACAATTGGCCTCCGACCTGGTGTCCGACTCCAGAGCTGTGGCCGTCCACTTCAGCAGAGCGTACGGCCGCCGTCCAGACTACCTGACCTACGGAGCAAATGTCATCCACGCGCCAGCCATGGCCATCCTGCGAGAGTACTCACTGGATCCGGGTCAGTACTTCCTTGTTGTCTGTCGTCTCGAACCCGAAAACAATACAGACTTGGTGATTCGCGCGTTTGAGCAGGTGCGAACGGACAGGAAGCTGGCAATCGTTGGCGGGGTCAACTACCGAAGTAAGTACGTGCAGCATCTCCGAAGGACCCGAGATCCTCGTGTAATGTTTCTCGGCCCAGTGTATGCGCCCGGGCATCTGGACGCGCTATACTACTACTCATTCGCGTACATCCACGGACATGAAGTTGGGGGCACGAACCCCGCTTTACTGCGCGCGATGGGCGCGGGTTGTTGCGTGCTGGCACTCGACGTACCATTCAATGCGGAGGTTATTGCAGATGCCGGGATCAAGTGGGGTAAGTCCGCTGGACACCTTGCTGCGCAGATGGAGCACGTGCTGAGACACCCCGAGCTGACCGCTCACTATCGCGATCTTGCTGTCAAGCGTGTCCGGTCTGCCTACGATTGGGACCTGATTGTAGATGAACATGAAAGGTATTTCGCGCGTCATGGCGGCGATCCGTCGGAGCAGACCACGCGGGTTGCGGGGTCCGCGTGACTGCCTCTGGACGGTCCGAAAGCGATCGCAAGCATGGCCAGCTGTCCCCTGAGAGTCCAGACATTGTTCCTGTTCCCATTTCGGGGCCGGCGGGGAACGGACTATCTCTACTACTGGAAGCTGAAGGAACTTGAGCGAAGGTACCCCGTTGTCTTCCACCCATATACAGCCCTTCTTCCCGTCGCAATGGGAAACGCCCTTCACGCAGCGGATAGGGTGTGGTGGCGCCTGGCGCATCGGTCTGGAGTGGCGATACCGACTTGGTGGAGCACTCTGAGGCGGGTGACTGTCGCACCCCGATCGGCAGGTCGCTTCGGGACTGACCTCATCTACACGAACTACCTTATTCCAGCCAACCGGGTGGGAGTGCCAATAGTCCTGGAGTGGGACTTCAATGTGTATGGGACCTCTGACGAGCGCAAGCATCTCCGGCAAGACTTATATGTGCCCGCCTGGTTCATCCGGCGCGTTGCGGTCGTCATCGTGAGGCATGAGCTCTCCCGCGGCGCGTTTGCGGCGAAGTATCCGGACGATGCGCACAAAGCCGTCATCGTCCCCCTCTACATGCCCTGGGTCGAACCGGTGGGAGAGGATCTCGTCGTTCGCAAGTTTGGTCAAGCTGCAGGTGGGGAGGTGGAGATTCTCTTCGTGGGTAATGACGCGCGGAGGAAGGGCCTTCCGGCTCTTCTGGACGCATACGGCCGTCTCCGCCGTGCTGGTCGGGGCGTCCGGCTGACGATCGTGTCAAACTTCCATGATGGCGGCGTCGCTCTCCCGCCTGATGTGGTCGTCCGGTCCAACCTGAAGCCGGCCGAGATCTATGAGCTCATGGAACGGGCGCATATCTTCGCGATGCCGACCCGACTGGATGCTCACCCTGCTGTGTACAGAGAGGCGATGGCCAACGGGTGTGCGCTTCTCTTTCCAGATACCAGCCCGCATCGAGACCTTCTTGGAGACTACGGCCTGGCCGTTCCCCCGGACGATCTCGAGGCTATCACGACCGGACTGCAGGGATTGCTTGACCACATGGACTTCACCCGAAGCTGCGCGCTGCGCGGGCGACAAGCATTTGCAGAACAGCTTCACCACCGCGTAGTGGGGAGGCAGTATTGGGATGTACTGCAGAGAGCCTTGGACGGCAGTCGGGTACCCTAATGATCACCCTCTGCGTCCCCCCCAGAATCGACGATGTCTCATTGGCAGGAGGGCAACCGCTGCCGCCGCGATGGGGAGTGCTCCAAACGGATGTGAAGGCGAGGGGGAGCCGGATGCAACGGTGTCGCGGCCAGGAAGGGCGGAAGTGGCGAATGCGGGAGCCAGAGGGGCAAGCGGCGTCCCGCCTCCTCCAATGCTGTTGGGACCGTTGTTGGCCACAATCTTCGTCTGAAAAATCAGCTTCTTCAGGTCGCGGTTGAGAGATGCGCCTGGAGACTCCTTCGCCGCATTGTAGTCTAGATTGAAGATGATAGAATAGGTTGGCCCTGCACTGTCCGTGACATAGACTCCGTACAGTTGCATGGCGCGGCCAACTACCAGACCTTCAGGGGTCTCCAAGCCCAGAGAATTCAAATTGACATTCGGCGGAATGGCCAGAAGCGTGCCCGTGTAGACATTACCGCCTCCCCCGCCGACCTCGATGCGGCTCGCCGGCCACTTGAAGGCAGTGTTGTTCGCTAGATATTCCCCAATGCGCACATGAAGGGCGCGCTTGATGCCATTCCGCAACTCACCCGACCGTATGGGTTCGCCGAAGAGGAAGATGCCTGAGCCTGACGCCGTGTGCCAGTGCCGGGGATCGTTATCCTGTATCACATTGCCGTACGGAGTCTTGCCGTATCCGTCACCGCGCGCGCTGTACCGGCGCAGGTCCTGCGCTGACCAGTTGTTCGTGGTCGTGTTCTTGCTGCTCAAGGTCAATTCCCACACTGTTGAACCGTCCGGATCGAGTACCATGGTGTGGCGATCCCACGGACTTGCCGGTGGCACCGCACTATCCGGGATGCGAAACTGGTAGGTCTGCGTAAAGGGGCCGACCGCTTTCACGTAGTTCGAGTTGTTTGGATCGGTGTTTAGCCAAGCATATCGTGAGATGGTCAGCGTCCGTAGCGGATCCGACGCGCTGGCGCGGTAGATCGCGCTTGCGGATGTACTAGGTCCTTCGAAGTAGGGATCGATATTGGACGGCCATGGCGGAGATTTGTCTACATAGATTGCTCCTGTGCCGATGGGCATGTTCTGGGGACTGCTTGCCGCAAATGGCCACAGGAATGGGTCACGTGATCCGGATGGGGAAGGCGAGCTGGGCGGTGGAGTAGGGGACCCCGAATCGGCCGGACTGCCCTGCACAGAGACGTACGTGGATCCGCTGGAGGTGCGGCCTTTGTCGTCGGTAATAGTGAGTGAAATCGTGTACTGGCCGTCGGTCTGCGGGGCCGTCCAGACGGCATCGGCCGTGCTTCCAGCGATGCTCCCGCCCGACGCCTTCCAGGTGTAGCGAAGCTGGTTGGCATCAGGATTCTCTACCGACGCGGTGACACGGCTGGAGGTGCTGGGTTCGACGGGATTGGGGGAGGCCTTCATCCCGTTGATCTTGGCGGGTCGCTTGGTCTTGACCGGTCCCCACCCGTAGCCCTGGGTGGTCTGGACGGGGATCGTCACTTCTCTGGATTGGCCGGAAAGTACAGTGACCCGGCGCGTTGTCGTCGTGGATGTCGAGGATACCGCGCTGACGTAGTACTCTCCCGCGGGAACGGCCACGCGGTAGACGCCTTGCCAGTTTGTGCGTCCGGTTAAGCTCCGGACGCCTTTGATGACCACGATGGCGTCGGCCGGTCGGCCGTTCTTGTCCACAATACGGGTCACGAGCCATCCGTAGGCCGGCTTGGTTTCCTTCTCAGCAGCGCTGAGCTGACTACCCGGCAGTGACGCGGTGAGTAAGAGCCCTGCGATTACCAGTCCGATCAGGAGCACGAAGAACACGCGGGGTACTGGCCACGTCATAGGGTCGCCTCCTCCTGCCTGAGCACGACTTGTCGAACCGGCCAGTAACTCCCGAGCTGCGGCCCTGAAAGCTCGACGTGGGCGGTCCGACGACGCGCTGGGATTCTGCTCTTGGCGTACCCAAGAGAAGGAGGTCTCTAGACCTGCCTTCTGTGGCATCTAGTCAATCCGCCTTTCCCTGCCCTTCTACGGAGGAGCACGCGTCATGGTTCCGAAGTTGATCTCCCTCCAACTCCTATGAAAGCCGTCGTGCTGTGCGGGGGCAAGGGGACGAGGCTCCGTCCGCTCACCCATACGCTTCCCAAGCAGCTCATCCCCATCGCCAACCGCCCGGTGGTCCACTACGTCATGGACCATCTCCGGGTCGCGGCGATCAAGGATGTCGGGGTGGTTGTCGCTCCGGAGACCCAAGACCACATTCAGGCCGCGCTCGCCGGGAATCCGTGGGAGTTCAACCTCCGCTACCTGGTCCAGGATCAGCCGTTGGGACTGGCCCATGCCCTGATCGTGGCCCGGGAGTTCACGGGGCAGGATCCCTTCATCATGTACCTGGGCGACAACCTCGTCGGATCCGGCGTCCAGCCGTTGGTCCGGTTGTTTGCGGAGGAGCGGGCGGACGCCGTCGTGCTGCTGAAGGAGGTCCCGGATCCGACTCGTTTCGGCGTGGCGGTGCTGGACGACGCGGGCCGGCTCGTACGCTTGGTGGAGAAACCGGAGGACCCGCCTTCGAATCTGGCGCTGGTCGGGGTGTATGTCTTCTCGGTGGCGATCCACGATGCGGTCGATCAGATCGAGCCGTCGCCGAGAGGAGAGCTCGAGATCACCGACGCCATCCAGCACCTCCTGACGGCGCGCCGGTCCGTGCTGGGGAACCGGCTCAGCTCCTGGTGGCTGGACTGCGGCAAGAAGGACGACCTGCTTGAGGCCAACCGGACTGTGCTGGACGAGTGGACTGAGCGGCGCGTGGAGGGGGAGGTTGATCCGCAGAGCCGGATCGTGGGCCGGGTGGACCTGGCGCCGGGCGCACGGGTCGAGCGCAGCGAGATCCGGGGCCCGACCGTCATTGCGACGGGCACGGTCATCCAGGACGCGTTCGTCGGCCCCTACACGAGCATCGGGCAGAACTGCGTGATCCGGCACTCCACCCTCCAACACTGCGTGGTGCTCGACGGGGCGACCGTCGACGGCTCGGAACGGCTCGAAGACAGCGTGCTGGGGCGAAACGCTGTGGTGCGGAAGGATGGCCCCCGCCGGCCAATGCGGCTGATGATCGGGGACGACGCCGAGGTCCTTCTGTAGCCTGGCCCCTTCCGATGCCCTTTCACTTTGCTCAGACGGAGATCCCCGGCGTGGTGATCGTGGAGCCGCGCGTGTTTGAGGACGAACGGGGATTCTTCATGGAGACCTTCAAGCTCTCTGACTTCCGGCAGGCCGGGATCGGCGACCCGTTCGTTCAGGACAATCACGCCCGTTCCGTCTACGGCGTGTTACGGGGGCTGCACTACCAGACGCGCGCCAAAGCCCAGGGGAAGCTTGTCCGTGCGGTGAGTGGAGAAGTCTTCGACGTGGCCGTCGATCTGCGGCGCAACTCCGCGACCTTCGGGCGGTGGGTCGGCGTTCGCCTCTCGGCGGACAACCGGCGGCTTCTCTATGTGCCTCCCGGATTTGCCCACGGATACTGCGTCCTCAGCGACGTGGCCGACGTCATCTACAAGACAACTGCGGAGTACGACGCGAGCCTGGAGCGCGGGGTTGTCTGGAACGATCCCGATCTGGCCATTGCGTGGCCCGTCACCCAGCCTCATCTCTCCGCCCGCGACGCGGCGCTGCCGGCCTTGCGGGATGCCGACATTGACTTCTGAGCGAGGCGACCCATGAGCCATACAGTCCTAATCACGGGCGGCTGCGGATTCATCGGCAGTCACTTCGTGCGCGCGCTCCACACGACCCGGCCGGAGTGGCGGATCGTCAACCTGGACACCCTCACGTACGCTGGAGTGCTGGAGAACCTGGCGGACATCAGGGAGAGCAGCCGCTACCGGTTCGTGCGGGGGGACATCGCCGATCCCGTCGTGGTGGACCGGCTCGTGGCCGAAGAGCACCCCTGGGCGATTGTGAACTTTGCCGCGGAGTCGCACGTGGACCGGAGCATCCTGGACCCCGCGCCCTTCCTGCGCACGAACATCGAGGGCGTCCAGGTTCTCCTCCAGGCGGCGCGCCGCGGCGGCGTCGGGCGGTTCCTGCAGATCTCGACGGACGAGGTCTATGGAGACGTCCCTGCTCCGGACCGCAGCACGGAAGACAGCCCGCTGCGCCCGAGCAGCCCGTATGCGGCGAGCAAGGCTGCGGCAGATCTGCTGTGCATGGCCTTTGCCCGCACCTACGGCCAGCCGGTCATCATCGCCCGCAGCGCGAACAACTACGGCCCCAACCAGTTCCCGGAGAAGCTGATTCCCCTGATGATCCGGAACGCCGTGGCGGGGGAGCCGCTGCCCGTGTACGGAGATGGCGGGCAGGTCCGCGATTGGCTCTACGTGGCCGACAACTGTGAGGCGCTGGTGCGCGTGCTCGAGCGGGGGAGACCCGGCACAATCTACAACATCGGGACCCACGAAGAACGGACCAACCTCGCCGTCGTGCATGCGGTCTGTGCGCTGGTGGGGGACGCGCTGCAGCGGGACGGCGGGGCCGTGCGGTCCCAGATCCAGTTCGTCCCCGACCGGCCGGGGCATGATGCGCGCTACGCTATGGATAGTACGAAGGTCCGGATGGAACTCGGCTGGTCCCCGCGGACGGCGTTTCAGGAGGGTGTGCGGGATACCGTCGCCTGGTACCTGAGCCATGGGGAGTGGGTGCGGAAGGTCACATCCGGGGAGTATGAGTCGTACTACGCGGCCGTGTACGCTCGGACCTGGAACGCGACCTCCTGATGCGTGTCGGGGTGATCGGCAGCACCGGCCAGTTGGGCAGCGAGGTGGTCCGGGCGCTGCGCGACACGGGCCATCACGCTCTGCCGCTGACGCATGTGGAGATTGACGTCGCCGATGCCGGCTCCGTCCGGTCGGCGCTCGAGCCGCTGCGCCCCGACGTCGTCGTCAATTGCGCCGCGTATGTGCGCGTTGATGAGGCCGAGGATCGAGCCGAGGAGGCGTTTCGGGCCAACGCCCTCGGCGCGCTCCGCACCGCCCGCGCAGCCGCCGATCTAGACGCTCTGTGCGTGTACGTCAGCACCGACTATGTCTTCGACGGACAGAAGGCGACCCCGTACGCCGAGGACGACACCCCTCGCCCGATCAACGTGTACGGGGCGTCCAAGCTGGCCGGTGAGGTCCTCGTGCAGCAGGCTTGCCCGCGATGGCTTATTGTCCGCACGGCGGGGCTCTTTGGAGCCCGCGGAGCCCGGGGGAAAGGCAGCAACTTCGTCGAGAGCATCATCGCGCGGGCCAGGCAGGGGCAGCCTGTGACCGTGGTGGATGACGTGCGGACCTCGCCTACGTACGCGCGCGACTTCTCTACAGCACTCATGTATCTCTTGGAGCACGAGGTCACTGGCATCGTACATCTGGCGAATGCGGGGACGTGTACCTGGTTTGAGTTTGCCGAGGCCATCATCCGCGATGTGGGCATGGCGGTTGTCCCTCAACGCATCTCCTCTGACGAGCTCGGTGCCCGCGCGCGACGTCCCAGACAGTCTGCTCTCACCAGCGGGCGAGCCGCGGATCTCAAGATGGAAGAGCTCCGGCCCTGGCGCGCCGCGCTGCAGGCATACCTGCTCGAGACCGGCCACATCACCGCGGACCGGCCGGCGGCTCCCGAGGGGATTCCCTCATGATCCTCGTGACCGGCGGCGGCGGTTACGTCGGGAGTGTAGTGGTCCGGGAGTTGCTGCGCCTGGGAATGGATCCGGTCGTCTTCGACAACTTTGCGCAGGGGCACCGTGAGGCCGTCGCGTCCTCCGTGCCCGTGGTGGCCGGCGATCTGCGGGACCCCGGCGGGCTGGGACGAGTCTTTTCTGAGTTCCCCATCAGCGCCGTGATCCATATGGCGGCGGAAGCCGAGATCGCGCGCTCGCTCATCGATCCCCAGCGCTACTTCGAGGTGAATGTGGTGGGCGGTCTCCATCTCCTCGATGCCATGGTGCGGCACGAGGTCGGCACGCTCATCTTCTCGTCAAGCGCTGCGGTGTACGGAGAGCCGGAGTCGATTCCTATCGGGGAAACGGCGCCGAAACGTCCTGTCAACGCCTACGGGGAGTCCAAGCTGATGTTCGAGCAGGTCCTGCGCTGGTATGGCCCTGCCTATGGCATCCGGCATGTGTCCTTTCGGTACTTCAACGCCGCGGGGGCGGTTGAGGACCTCGGCGAGCATCACGATCCGGAGACCCATCTGATCCCCAACGTCCTGCGCGCTGCGCTCGAGCGTGTGCCGGTGAGCGTCTTTGGGACGGACTACCCGACAGATGATGGAAGCTGCGTGCGGGACTTCGTTCACGTGCAGGACATCGCCCGGGCGCACGTCGCCGTCCTGGGGCGCATTGAGCGCGTGGCCGGCCGGGCGTACAACCTGGGCAGCGAGCGAGGCGCATCCGTCCTGAAGGTCGTGCGGACCGCCGAGGAGGTCACCGGGCTGGAGATCCCGATCCAGGCTGAAGCGCGCCGCCCGGGGGACCCTGCTGTGCTCGTGGCCAGCGCGGCGCAGGCGCGCAACGACCTGGGATGGAATCCTCAGATCCCCGACCTCCGGGACATCATGGCGAGCGCCTGGGCGTGGCTCCGGGATCATCCTGATGGCTACCGGCGGTAGCCCCGGGCTGCCCGCGCGCGTGAGATCCTGGACCGGGATTCCGAGCTCCCTGGTTGTCGTGCTGGGAGTGCTCACGGGTGGTTGGGGTGGCGTCGACACGAACATGGACTCGGCCTTCGGGCAGCTCCCCCAACACGCCGCCGCAGCCCCGGCGACCCAGCCGGTTCCCCCGGCGGGCCTTGGCCGGTCCGGGCGCTGGTTCACCTACGACGGCCGGCCGGTCTACTTCGTGGGATTTGATACCCAGGAACTGGCCTGCGACCCGTCCGTGGACTTCATCGCCGCGCTCGACACGTTCGTTCGGTACCGCATCAACAAGGTCAGGATCTGGGTGTATGCCTACTGGCGTCCGGATGCGTTCCTGCACCCTTGGCGGTACGCGGACGGCCGGTTCAATCTCGACGAGTGGAATCCGGCCTATTGGACGCGCCTGCGGGAGTTCCTCGCCGCGGCACAGGCGCGGCGCATCGTCGTCGAGATCACGGTGTTCGCCCCCAACAACATCGATGACCCCTCCGACTGGACGCGCCGGTCGGGAGCCGCCTGGAACAGCCGGTGGAACACTAACGGGGCGTTCAGCGCCAATGCCGGGGGCCACTTCAGCCCTCAGTTCTTTGACTTGACCCTGCCCGAGACCAGCACGAGCGGCAAGACGCTCCAGGACTACCAGCAGGCGCTGCTGGACAAGACGGTCGCCGAAGCTGGCGGCTTCCCCAACGTGTACTTTGAGGTCGCCAACGAGTTCCCGGTCCGGAACCTGAGCATCGATCAGGTCTATCCCTGGCAGCTGCACTGGGCCAGACGGCTCAACGCCCGTAGCCCGAGACTGGTTTCGGTACACGCGCATGAGTACTTCGGGGACCATACCAGGGGCATCGAGTACTTCTGGCGCGAGCCCTACATCGATGTTCTGGACTTCCACTTCACCTCGCGAGAACCGGACGTGATCTCGTCGGTGCTGCATGCCGCGCAGGCGCGGGGGAAGATTCTCCAGACGAACGAAGGCGGGGACCCATATAAGGATCTCGACGCCGCCGCGCGGGGCGCCTGGGGATTGTTCCTGGCCGGGGGCTACTATGCCATGTACGAGGACAGGAGCACCCGGATCGGTAGCGAGGGATGGATTGCCGGAGCTCGCCGCCTCAAGGCGCTGCGCGACATTGCCGAGAGCGTAAGTTTCTGGGAGCTGTCTCCTGTGGATGGAGCCGGGAGACAGTACGATTCATTGATCTCCAGGGGCCCGGCCGCCAGATGGCAAGTACTGGCAAAGCCAGGATCAGAGTACCTTGCTTTCTTCTGGGGAAGGGCGATGGAGAAGGGAGTCCGCGTTGCCCTCCCTCCGGGACGGTACACGTACGAGTGGCGCGATGCCCGCACGGCCGAAACGACATTGAAGGGTTCCGTCTCAGGAGGGAGAGGCGTCGAGATCGCCTCGCCTGCGCTGACCTCATGGGATGAGAACGCCGGCGTGGCGCTGGTCATCCGGTCGCGGCAGTGAGTTACTCTCGCCTGGTTCTTGACTTTAATTTGCCCCTCTTCATGCTGCTCGTCTGGAGTCTGACTGTTCTTCTTCCCTCTTCGCTTGTCAGACTGCCCCACAGCAGACCGGCCGGGGTTGCGCTTGTGGTCGTGGGACTGGGAGCCATTGTCGCCGGAATGGGTGGCAATCTCGCAGTCATCGCGCGAATCCTATCCCCAGACCACGTCATAGGATCAGTTACGAGAATGAAGATCCTCTCTCTCGACATTCTTCTCGTTCTCCTGGGCGGAGCCATCCTTGCCTACGCCGTCCAGAGGAGGGCGAGTCCCATTGCGCGGAGCGTTGAAGGGGTAGTCTCCGTTCGCACCGCGACCCCCGCTAGTCTCTTTGTCTCTGTCTTCCTGCTTTCGGCCCCTTTCCTGATCTATGGCGTGTTGCGGATGCAATACGTACACCCCATCGACTTGAATGAAGGGTGGAATGTGTTCCATGCGACGAGGTTTGGTCAGGGCGGACAGCTCTATTTGCCGCTGAGGGACTTGCCCCTAACCCCGCTGGTTTATCCTCCGCTATCCTTCGTGTTGATCGGGGCTCTCGGCGGATTGACAGGCAATGTGCTGATGACAGGAAGGATTGTGGCACTCTTTTCGCTGGTCGTCATCGGATATCTGCTCTATTCGACGGCGCGGAGTCTAGGGCTCAATCGGGCGGTCGCTGCGCTATCTATGGCATTCTGGTTTGCTCTCATGGCACAGCAGGCCAGGCAGTATGTTGGGATGTATGATCCTGAGATGCTGGGACGGGTATTCTCACTTGGCGCTCTTTGCCTGTACGCCAAGTGGCGGGCTGAACTCACGCCAAAGAAGACCCGTCTCGTGGCAGGGCTGGTGATCCTGGGGATCTCCATCAAACACCTTCTGGTTGTCGTCCCCGCGACGCTCGCGATCGTGATGTTCGTAGAGAACCGGCAGGCCCTGCGGACCTTTGTGCTTACCGCCCTGGCTATGGGGGCCGTTCTGGTCGGAGGCGCGTGGGCCTATGCAGGCGAGAAGTTCTTCGCCAACTTTGTTGAGCTTGACCGTCCCCAATCGGCCTCGAGAATGGTTGAGTCGATCCTCCATTGGTTCCCGAAGGGGAGCCTTGTGGCGCTTCTTCTCCCGATCGTGGTGCTCCTGATCATTCGCCCGAGACGTCACTGGCCTGTGCTTGTCTACGCCGGCCTCTCTCTTGTCGTTGGGAGCCTGGCCGCCCGGGGATCTGGGGTGGACATCAATTCGTGGTTTGACTTCTTTTTCGCCGCCGCGTTGACCGTCGGTCTCTTGTGCCGCCACTTGTATCACATGAGGTCACGTTGGAGTGTCATCGTGTCCCTGATCATCTTTGCGACCCTCTGGCCCCTTTCGGCGAGAACTGAAGCAAATCTGGACCGGCTGCTGAGCTACAGGGATCTTCGACACCAGGAGCTCGCGTTTCGATCCGACGTGGACTATCTTCGGTCCATCCCAGGGCCGGCAGTGTTCCAAGAGAGACTGCTGGGGTACTTCGCCGGGAAGAGATTCCTGTTTGACACAACTGCTGGCGCCTGGCTTATCGCCTCCGGGCGTGTCCCCAGGGAAGTTGTGCTGTCCCCGATTCGACAAGGACACTTTTCCGTTGTGGTCTTGAACTCGGACCTTAGTGATCCGCGTGTGATCAGATCCGAGTGGATGCAGGTGGTTCGCGACAGATATGTGCGTGCTGATCCTGGACACCAGAGCAGATACTTCTTCTACATCCCAAACAGGCGGCGTTCCGACCCGACCGATTGATCAAGAATCCTCCCCTTGGAAGATGGACAAGGGCTGCCCGGTATGGTCGGATAGTGAACACCTGTGCGGTAGTACGCCCCGGGGGCTGTATTTGCGCCGGGAGTGTCGAGAGGACGCGGGAGTCGTGAAGACGGTGAGGCCTCGGTACTTCTCCACCTTGATGGCGGCGGCTGTGCTCGTGGCCGTCGCCGCAGGGGGCCCGGTGACCGGCGCACCCGAGATGCCGCGCCTCGGAGGAGTGTACGTCAAACCCAACGTCTACAGCGAGCCTCTCTCCATGGACCCGCTGTTCGCGCTCGGCGCGTCCACCATCATGCTGCAGATGAACATCTTCGATGGGCTGGTGCGGGTGGATCCGATCCGCAAGAGCGTCGTGCCGGATGTCGCGGAACGGTGGACCCACAGTCCCGACGCGAAGACCTTCACCTTCTACCTGCGCAAGGGCGTCCGTTTCCATGACGGCAGTGAGGTCACGGCAGCCGACTTCAAGTATCAGTTTGAGCGCGTGGCCAACCCGGCAAACCTGTCGCCCCATATGGCCCGGCTCGCGGGCGTGGTCGGCCTCAAAGCCTTTCAAGAGAAGCGCACCGCGGAGATCACAGGGATCGCCGTGGTGGATAAGTACACCCTGCGCATCACGATGGAAGGGTCGAACCTTCTCCTTCCCTACTACCTGGCAGGGACGTGGGCCTCGGCCGTCCCCCGGCGTGTGGTCGAGGAGCGGGGCAAGGACTTCGGCGTGCGGCCCGTAGGGTCCGGGCCGTTCGTCCTGGAGAGTTGGATCCGGGGGCAAGAGATCGTGCTGCGCAAGTTCCCGAACTATTGGCGGAAGGACCAGTGGGGGAACCAGCTTCCCTACCTCGAGAGAGTGGTGTTCCGGCCGATCCGCGACACGACCGCCGTGCAGGCTGAGCTGGAAGCCGGGCGCATCGACAGCGCATGGATTCTTGGCGCGGCCTATGACTACAGCCCCGAGAAGGCGATGCGCCTTCTGGCTGAAGCCGGGTACCCGAAGGGATTCGGCGTGAAGATCCTCACCGTTGACATCCCGATTCAGGTGGCCGTGGTTGAGGCCGTGGCCGGGTACACTACGTACATCGGATTCAACTTCGACCTGCCGGGCGTGCCGTGGAGGGACAAGCGCGTGCGCCAGGCCGTCAATCATGCGATTGACCGCCGGGCGGTGGTGGATGTCGTCTTGCATGGCATGGCCTATCCCGCGGTGGGCGGACCGCTCCCGCTGATGTTCCCGGAAGCGCAGCGGGCGTCCGGGTACGGGTACGATCCCGAGAAGGCCCGGAAGCTGCTGGCCGAGGCCGGCTACCCCAACGGCTTTAGCGCGAGGATCCTCACCCGGAGCTCCCCGCACTACGTGGCGATGACGGAGGCGGTGATGGGGTTTCTGGGTGCGGTAGGGATCCGCCTTCAGCCCGAAGTCCTGGATACGACCGCGGCCCGCGCCGCCCGTGATCAGGACGGGAAGTTCGAGCTGTCGCTCTCCGCGCTGGGTGGGGAGGGACATCCGCTGATCTTCCTGCAGCGCGGGTTCCACAGCCGGTTCGCGGGACCCGCCGGCAACACGACCCGATACCGGAATCCCACGGTAGACCAGTTGCTCGATCGGGCGGCCGCGGCGCGGGATACGAACACGATGCTGCGGCTCGTGCGCGACGCGGAGCGGATCGTCGTCGATGAGGCGCCGTGGTCGTCTATCCTTCACCTCAAAGGCGTGATGGTCAAGCAGCCGTACGTCAGAGGGCTGCGGCCCGTGGCCATCGACATGGACTGGCAGCCGCTCGAGGAAGTCTGGCTGGCCTGGGAGCCCACGCGGCGCTGATCCGCCGGCCGTCCGCTCATCATGCTGCGATACGCGATCCGGCGTCTGATCCTGGCCGTTCCCATCTTGCTGGGCGTCACCCTCATGACGTTTGTCCTCATGTGGGTCATCCCCGGCGATATCACGCAGTCGTTCATGGATCCGAAGATCGGGACCATCGATCCCGAGGTTCTGCGGGCGGTCCGGGAGCAATGGGGTCTGGATGCCCCGTTTCTCGTCCAGTACGGCCGGTATATGGGGAACCTCCTCCGCGGGGATATGGGCTATACTTCCTTCACCAATGAGCGCGTGCGCGACGCGATCGTGAGCCGGCTGCCGGCGACCGCGCGGCTGGCCCTGGCGGCACTGGTGCTGTCCACCTGTCTCGGCATCGGCGCGGGCGTGTTCACGGCCCTCAGGCGGGGATCATATCTCGACACCGCGGGCATGATCGTGACCCTCTTCGGGGTGTCCGTGCCGACCTTCTGGCTGGGCTTCGTGCTGATGTGGTGGCTGGCCGTTTGGTGGGCCCTCCTTCCGGCGACCGGCTATGGACACGGGGAGTGGTCCTACGTTGTCCTGCCGGCGGTGACGCTGGGCCTCTCGTATGCCGGCGCGATGGCTCGCTTGACGCGCTCAGCCGTCCTGGACGTCCTCGACGCGGAGTACGTCCGGACGGCCCGGGCGAAAGGCGCCGGCCGCCGGACCGTCATCGCCAGGCACATCCTGCCAAACGCCATGGTGCCGGTGCTCACGGTCATCGGCGTCAACCTGGGCGGCCTCATGGCGGGATCGGTGGTCGTGGAGAGCGTCTTCGCCTGGCCCGGGATCGGCCAGCTGTTCGTCGAGGCCATCCAGGGGCGAAACCTGCTGCTTGTGCAGGGATGTGTGCTGTTCTTTGCCATGATCTTCATCGTGGTCAACATTCTCGTCGATCTTGTGTATGGGTTCGTCGATCCGAGAATACGGTACGACTGAGCGGCGGGGGCGATGGACAGACCTGCGGAAGCGTTGATCGAGGGGACCGCGCGGCGGAGGCTGGCGCAGGAGCAGACGATTGCCCCGGCCGCCGGGCCCAGGGCCGCGCGCCGTCTCTGGTGGCGGCGCGTGAGGCGCAACAGGAACATCATGATCGGCGTGCTCCTCATGAGCCTGCTGGCGACCGCCGCGATCGCCGCCCCCTGGCTGGCGCCCCGGGATCCCATCCGCAACGACCTGGCCAACGCCCTGCGCCCGCCGCGCGCTTCCGGCTTCCTCCTGGGGACCGACAACCTGGGACGCGACATCCTCAGCCGGGTGATCTGGGGGAGCCGGATCTCCCTCACCGTGGGGATCGTGGTACAGAGCATGGCCATCGCCATCGGCACGCTGCTGGGTGTGTTTGCCGGATTCTACGGCGGCTGGGCGGATGACGTGGTCTCCGGCCTGACGAACGTGATGTTCGCCTTGCCGCGCCTGCTCTTCGCCATGGCTATCGTGGCCGCGTTGGGCCCCAACATGTTCAACCTCTTCATTGCCTTAGGGATGGTGGGATGGCCGGCCATGTGCCGGCTAGTCCGGGCCCAAACGCTGTCCCTCTGCGGCAAAGACTTCCTGGAGGGCGCCCGGGCCATCGGCGCGACGGATCTGCGGATCATCGCACGGCATATCCTCCCCAATGCCCTGAGCCCGATCATCGTGATGGGGACGTTGGGGATGGCGCATACGATTCTGGCGGAAGCCAGTTTGAGCTTTCTGGGACTCGGCGTGCAGCCGCCAACGCCGAGTTGGGGCACGATGATGAGCCGGGGACAGCTCTACATCTGGCACGCTCCGTGGCTGATGCTCTTTCCCGGCCTGGCCATCTTCTTCACCGTCGTAGGCTTGAACTTACTCGGCGACGGCCTGCGGGATGCGCTCGACCCGCGCCTGCGTCGCCGGTAGCATTCCTCGCAACCGGTACCGATACCTCGACTCCGTGAACAACGCCTCCGGTTACATCAATCATGACCGCCTGAGCCACGTGGTGGACGGGGGAGACGTCCAGCCCGGGACGCTCATCAAGCGGCTCCTGGAGGCGGGGTTGAGCGCTTCTCCAGGGACGATCCGGCAGGAGGACGTGACGCTTCCCGAGTCCGTCGACTGGCCCCAGGTCTGTACCATCGCCTACCGGTGCCGCATCGCCCCGGTCATGTATCAATGCTTGCGGCGCGCTTCAGCCCCGGTGCCCGGCGATGTCCTGGATTGGTTCCGCGTGCAGCATTATGAGACCGTCGCTCGGAACATGGCTCTGCTCAACGATCTGCGGGAGATGCTGAGATGGTTTGCCGCTGCGGAGATCCCGACGATCGTCCTCAAAGGGCCGGCACTGGCTGATCTCGGGATTGGCGTGGCCAGGGTATCGTCTGATCTCGACGTGCTCATCCAGGGGATCGATCGGAACAGAGCCGACGCCGTCCTGCGCAGGCATGGGCTCAGCGTGCTGCCGGACCCGCCCCACGATTACCATGTCCGGTACAGCCGTCCATCGTCTTCCGGGTTCAGGGTTATCGAGGTGCACCATGACATTTTCGATCGTCCTCGCTCCTACCGGCCGGACATCGACGGGATCTGGGCCCGGTCGCAGGGGACCACGCTCTCCGGCATCCCCGTACGGGTTCCAGATCTGGCCGATCACATCTTACTCACCGTTATGCAGTTGCCCCATCACCACTGGGCGATGCGGCTCGTGGTGGATCTCTGGCAGATTGCGCTGCGCTGGCGTGATCACCTTGACTGGCCTGGAGTGCTCGAGCGAGCGGGGCAGTGGCGGATGAGAACGCTGATGAGATCGGCCCTCCACGCGCTCTGGGCCATGTTCGATGTCCCCGCGCCGCCGGGGGCCGTGACGCTCTCGAGTCCCTGCGGTTATCTTGAGCGGATGCAGTGGCGCGCGGCAAAGTGTGCTATCGTTGAACAGTTGGAGCATCCGTTTCATCCCCGCGTGATGCTGGTCGTGCCGTTTCTGCTGGTGGATCAGGTCACCCGGGTCCCAGCGATTCTGGTTAAGCGGTCGCTGGGGATCGGGGAATTCCCGGACGAGAGTCCGGTCACTAAAGCCACGAGACGAAGTATGGAGGGGGTCGCGGCACTGCCGGCGATCGGCAGAGTACTCCTGGCCAGTATCGGGCGGTCTACGCTGCGCCCCGGATGGCCGCGGTCGTAGGCGGGCGGAGACCATCACTCCTCCACAGGTGATCCGGCCGGGTCACGAAGCACGTTGACACGAGGCGGCGCAGATGATCGACGACATGATGAAAGTCAGGCGGAGTCCGGACGTGGCGGGACATCACCTTGGCAACAACGAGGGTGGGGTCCTGCTCCACCTCCAGTCCGGGCAATATCACGGCGTGAACACCGTCGGGTGGGCCATCTGGATGCTCCTGGAAGAACCCCGCGGCATGGCCGACCTGGTGGCCGAACTGCGCCCGCAGTTTGCGGAGGTGCCCAGCCTCGCCGACGACGTGCGGAGTTTCGTCGATCAGTTGCTTGCACGCAACCTTCTCGAGATCGTTCCGGAGGGCACGCGCTGATAGCATCCGCAAGACATCCCTTCAGGAACATGGCGGGAGCGGACCCCGGCGGGTGCCCCGCCATCGAGGTCTCAAGCGTCTCACGGCGCTTCGGCTCGACGGTCGCGCTTGAGAACGTCTCGGTCCACGTGGCCCAAGGGGAGATTCATGCCCTGCTGGGGCCGAACGGCGCGGGCAAGACGACGCTGCTTCGCATCCTTTCGGGTCTGACCATTCCAACGAGGGGATCGGCCCGGGTTCTTGGCCGGGATACCGCGCGGCGCACTTCCGAAGGGCGACATCTGGTGGGCGTGATCCCGTCGGGAGACCGGACCTTCTACCAACGTCTTTCCGGTATCGAGAACCTGCTCTTTTTCGCCCGTTTGTACGGGCTTGGCTACCAGGAAGCTCTGCGGCGAGCGGGAGACACCATGGCCTCTGTCGGCTTGAATGGTGTCGAGGGCCTCGTGGTTGGCAAGTACAGCCAGGGCATGCAGAAACGGCTGGCGATCGCTCGTGCCCTGCTCATTGATCCTCGCGTCCTGCTGGTTGATGAAGCGACGCACAACCTTGACCCTGAAGGTGCCCGTCGTGTGCGGGAGTTGATACGAGCGGCCGCCGATCGCGGGGCAGGCGTCCTCTGGGCAACTCAACGGATCGAGGAGATCCGAGGATTCGCTGAGACTGTGACGATGTTGCATCACGGGGTTGTTCGATTCAGTGGAACGCCTGCGCAACTGGTCAGTATGACCGCTCCCAAGAGCTTCCTTATTCGAGTCGGCAACGGACGCCCTTCGGGAGACCGAGTGAACGCCCTTAAACTCGCCCTGGGCGCCCTAGGGGCGATCGAACCTGAGCGCAGCAATGACGGAGAACACTACACACTAACCATCGCCGACGGAGCTACCTTGGGGGAAGCCATCTCCGCGATCGTCAACGCGGATATCCAGATTCTTGCGTGCCACGAGACTCGCCCCGAGATTGAAGAAGCATTCATCTCATTGACCAGAGAGACACTAGTGTGATCAGCACAACTAGGTATCCCGCGTCGGACATTGCCCGGGAATTTGGCAAACTGTGGGCGTTTCTGCGGAGGGATGCCCTGATCGCCTGGTCCTATCGCCGTGGAGCTGTGTCCGAGCTTGTGGGCCTTCTTGGTCAGGCTGGGATATTCTACTTCTTCAGCTTCCTTGTGGACCCGGCGCGCATGCCGACCCTGGGAGGGACGCGCGCTGGGTATTTGGCGTTTGTCATTGTGGGGCTGATGGTCGCCACCTTCTATCAGACCGGCGTGGGTAGAATGATGGGCGCCGTTCGGCAGGAGCAACTCACCGGTACGTTCGAGGCCCTTCTAATAACTCCAACGGCCCTTACAACCCTCCAGCTGGGGTTGGTGATCTACGCCCTCATTCACATTCCAGTGCGCGCGCTTCTCTTCCTCGGGCTGGCCGTCGGGCTCTTCGGAATCGATCTTCATTGGGCCGGCATGGGCGCCGCTTTTCTGGTCATTCTCGCCCTCCTGCCGTTCATCTGGGGAGTCGCAGCAGCCCTAACCGCTGTCGTTGTGACTTACCGGCAAGCTACCCAGCTGATCGCGATAGCCAATTTCGCACTCGTCATGGGGTCTGGGACCTACTTCCCATTGAGCCTCTTTCCTCGTTGGGTCTCTGCGGCTGCGCGTCTCAATCCTCTTGCCCTGGCCTTGGACGGTGTGCGGGGGGTCCTCATTGGAGGGGAGAGGTGGTACACAATCGTCCCCGAGATCAGGCTGATTCTCATTATCTCGCTGTTCGTTTGGGTATTCGGCGTGCTCGCGTTCCGGATGGCGCTCGAGCGTGAGCGTCGTGCGGGAACTCTCGGTCTCTACTAGGTGAGGGTCTTTCAACGGGCATCAGACAGCTCGGGTCCCGCTCCCTTCGATTGCCCGGCCACACCTCGCGGTTTGCCGTGACAGCCGTCCATTCTCAAGCTGTTTCCGTGAGTCGCGGAGTCCCTGGCATTCCATTCACGCAAGTAGCATGGATCTGGCCCTTCAGATGGACAAACTAGCTGTCAGGTCCGACACGGCCTGCCCTTCCCCTAGTCAGGGTGCATGCTTTGGGTTTGAAATCCATTCTAGTCTCGCGTTCCACTATCTTCGTGAAGGGCAGGGCCGCCATGATCTGAGGATCGTTACGATTCCCGACTACAGTCGGCTGTTGGCCGGTGGCCAGGTCGGCAAGGAGTTGATTGAGTGGCTACCTCGGCCGGGTCATCCGTTCCACGCCAGACTCTACCAAGGGTTAGCCGACTACCAACTGTGGATTGAGAACTTCGGGTGGTTTCTGATTAACCCCAAGGATGCCTGTATAGGCGTTCCCGAAGGTGTGGACGAAGTTCGACGCGAGGAACACCTTTGGGGAATTCCGGCTGCCTTGTGTCTCTTACATCGGCATGATCTTCCTCTGCATGCAGCGGCTGTGAGGGTTGGGACGGGAGCAGTACTGCTGGCGGCCCCCGGGCGATTTGGCAAGACTACTCTTGCCGCGGCTTTTCTTCAACGGAGATACCGGATCCTTGCAGAGGATCTGAGTTGTCTGAGGCTTGATCCAGAGCCTAGCGTCGTCCCCGGTCCAGCCGTGCTCCGCGTCCGCCGTGATGTGCTGGCGCAGCTGAGCCTACCGTGCGTGACGATTGTGGGTGAGTATGGCGAGCGCGTCAGTTTTTCGATCGACAGGTCGATGCGAGGAGATTGCACTCCCGTTCCTCTTCGGGCGATCGTGTTGTTGCGAGAGGGTCCAAGGCACAGCCTGGAACGCATCGGCGCGCCCGCGGCGCTTCGAGAATTGTGGGCGTTGAGTTTTCGCTTGCCCACGGACGATGATCGGCGGCGATGCTTCGCCATGTTGACCGGACTGACCATCTCGGTCCCAACTTGGTGGCTCAGCCGCCCTTTGCGTTCGGAGAGTCTTTCTGAGACCGTGGAGACCATCCGGGGGCTAGTCCAAGCGATGCAGGTGAATCTCTCGAACGACGAGTTGACTCGACAAGCCCGGAGGCCCTAGAGTAGACTTACACCGGGAGGTGCTTCCTATGTATGAAGCCCCCGCAATTCTGGACCTAGGATCAATAGGCAAACATACGTTCGGCCGGTCGACTGATGGGGGAATTCCAAATCCAGGCGGCAACATTCCACCCAAGGACACCAATGAGTGTGAGGACGACCCCATGGAAGACTGGTCCTGCCCGGCGGGGTCTCCTTAGTACCACAAGAAGCAGAGTCAGGGCCATCCGAGGATAGGCTTTTCAGAGGGACAACTAGGCTCGCGCGCTCGCGCGAGCCTGTTGCTATGTGTTGAGGGGGAAACGCATGGAGTCACTCGCGGTTGTTCTTTCCCGCTCTCAAAACGAATCAACCGACACCGCCCTGCGAATGCTTGCTGCTTCTCCGCACCGTGGATTGAAGCGGGCGACAGCGGCCCACGGCCGATGCACTCTCGGAGTCTCCTATGGAGAGAACGATGGCCATGCCGGCGTAGCTGTGGATGGGGAGTACGCCGTAGCGTTCAGCGGGAAACTGGACAATTTCCGAGAGCTAGTCGCTGCCGTCGAGAGCCCACGGTTGGCCGCCCAGCCTACGGCCGCTGCGGCGATAGCTGCCGCGTGGCGACTCCTTGGCGAAACGACCCCGAACCGCTTGCGTGGGTGTTTCGCGGTTGCGGTGACTGACGGGACTCGCGTATGGTTGTTCAGGGATCACTTCGGGAATTCATCGCTCTTCTATCACGATGACGCGCGGGGACTGTACGCGGCCACTGAGCCAAGACAGGTCATCGCAGGCGCGCAGATTCCGCGAGAACCGGACCTGGACGTCTTGCGACAGTTCTTCTTCCTCCGCTATCTTGAAGACCGCAGTGCCTCTTGGTTCAAGCGTATAAGCCGAGTCCTCATTTCGGAGCTGCTAATCGCAGACGGGGGAACTGTATCGACTCGCAGATACTGGGATCCTGGCTCGCTCCTCGAAACGCTTCGACCATCAGGAGAGCAGATCGCTGCTGACTTTGCGAGGTTGATGACGCAGGCCGTTGAACGGACGCTAGACGGGTCCACGGTCATCTCTCTTAGTGGCGGTATCGACTCTGCTGCAGTCGCGGCATTCGCTGCTCCGATGCATCTAGCGCAAAGAAATGCTCGGATTGCCGCTTTGTCCGCAGTATACCCGTCATGGCCTTCGGCCGATGAAAGCCAGTACATAAGGATGATTGCTGATGCCCTGCAGATCGATCTGAATACCTACCAACCCGTGAACAATCCATATGAAGGTCTGGGGGAATGGGCCGACATTCTGGATGGTCCGGTACCTCGCGCTGTCGCAATTCACGAATTCGCCGAGTATCTTCGCCGGGCGCGAGCGCTGGGGTTCCGAACAGTCCTCAATGGTGAGTCGGCCGAATCCATCAATGATTCAAGAGCCTATCTCGTTCCTCACCTTCTTCACAGAGGACGATTCCGCGCGGCGCTTCAGTACTTGCGCGCCCGCCGGGCAGCCGGGACATCGAGGAGGGCACTCGCGGGTGACGTTCTCAGTGCGGTTATCCCCAGGGCCTTGGAACGCGGTTATTGGCGTTTGCGATCGCGCAAAGACCGGCCAATTGACTGGCTAGATTCGGGAGTGGCGACGAGTTATGGAGGAGACGCTTGGACGCCGCCGGGAGAGCGTTGGCGTAGGAATCAATTGCGACCCATTGAGGCCTCCGGGATCGTGTACGAAGCTCTTGAGATGTGTCAGGCTGTCTGTGGGGTGCGAGTTAGAGAACCGTGGGCTGATGTTGACCTTTGGCAGTATTTCCTCAGTCTCCCAGCCGAAACAAGGTTTGTTTCGTCGGACCCTCGACCCAAAGCACTGTTTCGAAACTTACTCCGGGGGAGGCTCCCCGACGCGATCATCGATCGCGTGGATAAGCCCAACTTCAGCGGCTATTATCAGGCACGTATCGACTACGAGGTCCTTAGAAGGTGGCTGAACAACCCTAAGCACCATGTCCGAGGCGTGCGGTATGACGTTCTAGCAGATCATCTGACTCGAGAGGACCTCTCAAAGTCGGGTTGGATGTGGGCGAGGGATCTTGCCGCTTTGCATGCGTTCCTATCTCAGTGGTGATGTCTTATTGCGAACACAATTGTGTCTAGCTGAACCTGTTGGCAGCGGCGAATGATGGCGAATGATAGGGCTGGATACCTGCACTTGCGAGCTCTTGAACCGGGCGCTCACGCAGATTCCGAGTCTGTGCCTCCTTGGACCGGTCGGTACCTATGCGCGGGACAGTGGTTCGGTCCGCCCCGATCCAGGGACGTCGCGGAGCCGTCCCCGGTGCCGACCATTTCTCCCCTCCGGTAGATAGACAAGGTCGGCGCTCTCATGGTCTGATAGGAGGTAGGCTGGACTCATTTGATGAGCCGTTCCCGGAGGGCGTGGGCAATGGCTGCGGTTCGGTTGCGGACTCCCAGCTTACGCAGGATATGACGGACATGCGTTTTGATCGTTCCTTCGTGGACATTGAGTCTCTTGGCAATCTCGCTGTCTGTGCTGCCCGTTGAGAGTTCGAGCAGGATGTCACGCTCGCGAGGTGTCAATTCGGTCACGGGCAAGGGTTGTTGACGGCGGGGGGGCGACGGGTGTGAATGGAATGTGGCTCCCTCCAGGGAGGCGACGACGGATCGAGCCTCCCCGGGCGCCCGGATTGCACGCAGCGTGGATAGCAGGATATTAGCCGGGATATCCTTGCAGACGTAACCCGTCGCCCCTTCCTCAAACACTCTCCCTGCATCTGCCTGGTTAAAGGAGTTACTGAGGACCACAACGTCACAAGTGGGAATGGTCCCTTTGATGGCCTTGACTGCAGGCAGCGTTCCCTCGATGCTGCGGTCCAGGAGAAGGATGTCGGGGCGCAGGTCATGGGCAAGCCGGTGGGCGTCATCGACAGTGGCCGCCTCGCCCACGACTTCAAAGTCCCCCGCCGATAGCAGGACCATTCGGATGCCGCTGCGAACAAGTGCCATCGCATCGACTAGCATGACGCGGATCACGGCGTCCCTCCCCGCTTTTCCCGTGCCACGTTCGCCTCAGCTGCAGACGTCCAATGCCAACTCGCAATGCTCTGACCTACTGCTATGCCGTAACAGGGTGGGCCGGTGGAAACCCCAGAACCCCTAACGAACTTTGACTTGATGCGGACCGAGCTGGGCGAGATGGAGAGCCAGCTGATCCAACTCACTCGCCGGGCCAGCGTCGGCGGTCAGCTGGAGGACACCATTCATGAGCTTGCTGCCTTTCCTACACGTATCCGTCCACACTTTGCCCAGCTCGCGGAGTGGCTTGAGCGGCGAGATCTATCTTACGAAGACATGGCGAGGCTCGAAGAAGGGCGGAAGCGAATCCTCTGGTTGTATCGTCGATCGAGGCTGGAACACATCTTTTTCAGCAAGCTTCGGCTCGAGCGAACGCTGCGTGACACCCTATATCGACAGATCCTTGAAGGGTACGATGAATTCTCGGCCATGGAGACGTTGGAGGCACGCGTGCGAACTGTTTCTGAGGAGGCTCTTGCTACTGAGCTCCTCCGGGAGGGGACGCCCGAGACAGGCGTTGCGCCCGGGGGCAGTGAAGGATGAACCCCGGACGCAACTGCAGAAACGCAGTCTAGCCAAATCGAGCCAGTGGCGCGTGGTGGGCGCCTGGGAAAGGGCCCAGGTCTACGCCATTCAGCTCCACCCACGCATGGGCGTGGTGAGTGAGTGCTTCGATCGGCAGCCCGATCACGAGCTCTGCCGAATCTCCCTGCTCACGCAGCAAGCGATACAGGACTAGCGCATTGGCAAGGCATGTGGGCCGCCAGGGCCCAATGTGCAGGGCGCGAAGGACCGCACGCCGCATCCGCAAGGGTGGGATCCTGACGCCGGCGCGGGTCGGCGCTCGCCCCAGCCGGGCGATGAACTGCGGCAGGGGGTCCCGCGGGTCACGAAGGGTGATGGCCAGATAGCAGCGCCAGACGCGCAGGAGCATCTGCGCTTTCATCATGACCGGCCAGGGA